>PJTO01000027.1_pt1 | contig 279813 bp, 232 predicted proteins | sample 1512101 | NCBI WGS metagenome assembly PJTO01 (sample SAMN08177690, study PRJNA422409) | Soil metagenome, whole genome shotgun sequencing project.
GGCCCGGTAAATGACTTTTTGGTCGGCTTGCTCGCGTAGGAGGTAACCTGCCTCGGTCAGTTGATTGAGTTCCTTGCGTATGGCATTGGTCGACTCGTTGAACTCATCGGCGATACCTCGCAGGTAACCTCGATTGCTGGCCGATACGAAAAACTTGATCAGCAGCTTCAACCGGGTTTTGGATGTTATCAACACGTCAAGCATGGCTCTTTATTTGAGCAACAAAAGTACTCGTTTGATTTTTAAATAGCAAATATTTATGGAAAGAGGTGAATTTCGTAGTTGGTCTGTATCCATTTAAATTCAGGATCGGGCTACATATGGTAAAGTTTCTGTATCACTGTCACTCCTGTACTTTCCAATAGCCTCCTGTTTTAGCTGCTCCTCTGAATTCGATTTTGCCTTCATCACGCAATTTTTTTAGCCAGCGCTCTATTGTTCTGTCGGTCACTTCAAAAAACTGATATATCTTTTTGGCATTTATTCCGGGATTGTCTTCGATTATATTCAACAATTTATTTGCACCGACATTTACACCGACATTTGCACCGACATTTACACCGACATTTACACCGCCATATCCGGTGACTTGCTCGGTGAGCTTATCTTTTATCTTAACTTGGGAGGCAAATACGCGCACAAAAAAGCCGTCTTGTATTAACTTAAATTCTGGATCGGGCAGGCCGTGTTCCAAAAATAATTTGCGTATGCGCTTTATACCGGTACCATATCGTTCGATGAGCCCTATCTCCTTAAATATCTTTGAAACCTGCAGATTACGTGGAGATGAAACGTACTTGTCCGATAGCAAATCCGATAAGGTAATGTGGCCCGGAAGTGTGCCGGGATTAAAAAACACAATACTGTCTGGAAATACCTTGATAGTAGAGTGCATACCGGTTGTATAATCTCTATGGACGATCATATTGATGATCAGTTCACGGATGGCCTCCAAAGGATATTGCCATCGTTCGGTATTCTCTGCCCTGCCTGTGATAATAATCTCCTTATTGATATGTTTGACGATAAACCCCATAACATCTTCCACTTGTGAAAGGATATCGGCAGTAGAGGTTACATCATCTTTGATGACCGTTTCGGATGCAAACAGCCCCATCTGTATGGTCGTATGATAGGTGTTCTGGCAGGTAAACATCAAAAAACAACCGTTGGTGATCGAATCTCCTTGTACCAATTCGTGTTTCCGCAAGAACTCGTCCACGGACTCAATCGTATAATCCGGATTACGTTTGGCTATCACAGCGATAGCACGCTGAACTTTTTCGGATGAAATATCAGCGGTGGTCATTTGTTTTCGGATATAATAATCCCAACTGGAATTGATCGTCCGCAAATGCATATCGGCCACTTCGGAAACCGATAGTTGGTGGTTTGCATTGCCTGTCCGCTTGTAGTATTTACCTCGGAATGCTACTGGTCTGATCGGATAAGTATTTTGGACAAAGGCAACAATTACCTTACCATCCATATCAACAAGATCAACCTCCGGAAATAGCGAGGGATAGGTCTTGATTTTTATCTCGTTGAGCCACTCTTGAATCGTTTCTTTCCCTACTTTTACACCTTTTACCTCTCCATTGTCTTCCACACCAATGTATACAGTTCCTCCTCGGGTATTGGCAAATGCAACTAGCGTTTCAATCGCTTTATCTTGAAAGGAAGTTTTGAATTCTGCTACTTCGCTTTCGCCTTGCACTAGGATATGTTGGAGGTCACTATTCATCGTTTGTGCGATATCGGGTTTTGGATGTTATCAACACGCCAAGCATAGCTCTTTGTTTGAGCAACAAAAGTACTCGTTTGATTTTTAAATAGCAAATATTTATGGAAAGAGTTGAATTTTGTGATTCGTCGCCTAAACTTTCGCATCATCTAGGGATTTATGTAAATAAACAAAATTATCGTAATGGCCATTACGGTAATCCACATTACGATAATTTTGCAGGTATAATATATTGAGGAAATACTTAGTGGAACTTATCGTATCGAACTGTCTAAAAAGCAAGGTATAATATTCACTACGCACAACTCGCTTGAAAACAATTTTTTTAACGAATTGCATGGAGCAGGATGTATTTACCGAAATATTCCTTTCTTTTATCGTTAAAAAGTAACCTACCTTCCACGTAGACGTATTCCCTCTTTTTGTGGTAGCTGGACTCGGCGCAACCGGACATATGCACACCGATAGACAGCATGGTCGTATCGCTCTTGGTTTCGTTATTGACCTCAAAAAGCAGCCCTTTGAAGTATTTGATCCGGATTTTTTCATTCTTGCTACGAACCGTGGTAATATAGATACTCGCTAAGGTATTATCATATCGCTTCAACTCTAAAATCAAGGAACCATGCACACGACGGGTACCTGTCCGCTCTTTAGCCAACAGGACAGATACCTGCATGTCGAGGTATTTATCAAACGTGTGCCTGTAGTAGTAGCGTCTAATCCAAAGAATCAGAAAGACAGCAACTAAGGCTACTCCGCCCAGAATAAAGTACTGCATAGGTAATACGATCTAAGAGTCTGGTATAATTAATCTTTACGAATTTACAATAGGATATTGGGATATCAAAATTAGTAAGAAAGATTTTCTTTTTTTAATTTATGAACCCGCAAAAATCCCCCAAATTGGGGGATGCTAAGCAAGCAGGTAAAAGTATGAAATCATACTAATACTGTACGTTACGCATATCGTTTTTCAAAACCCGCATCAGATATTCCCCATAGCCGGATTTGCGGAGGGGTTCGGCAACAGCGAGTAGCTGTTTTTCGTTGATAAATCCCATACGGTAGGCGACTTCTTCGATTGCTCCGATCTTCATACCTTGCCGCTCTTCGATGACTTGCACGAATTGTCCGGCTTGCATCAGGGATTGTACGGTACCGGTATCGAGCCAAGCTGTGCCGCGGTCGAATACGCCGACCTTCAGCTTACCTTGTTTCAGATATGCTCTGTTCACATCCGTAATCTCCAACTCTCCACGGGGAGAGGGTTGTATATTCTTCGCGATGTCCACCACGGTATTGTCGTAAAAATAGAGTCCCGGCACAGCATAATTGGACTTGGGTGTCTCCGGTTTCTCTTCGATGGAGATGACTTGGCGGTCTTTATCAAATTCGACTACACCATAGCGCTCGGGATCGGTCACGGGATAGGCAAAGACAACGCCTCCATCAGGATCGGCACAGGATTGTAATAACTTGGACATTCCGGAGCCATAAAAGATGTTGTCGCCAAGGATCAGGGCGACCTTATCGTCACCAATAAATTCTTCACCCAAGATAAAGGCTTGTGCCAAGCCGTCGGGAGAGGGCTGCTCCTTGTAAGTAAAGTTACAGCCTACCTGCGAACCGTCGCCCAGCAGCTTTTTAAAGTTGGGTAAATCCTGCGGTGTGGAGATCAGCAGGATATCGCGTATACCCGCCAGCATCAACGTCGACAGCGGATAGTAAATCATGGGCTTATCGTAGATCGGCATCAACTGCTTGGACACGGCTAGTGTCAATGGATGTAAACGTGTGCCCGAACCGCCGGCTAATATTATTCCTTTCATGTATTGTGAAATCGTAAAATTGTTACCTGTTACCGTTTTTTACTAAGCTAATATACGCCAAGTTTATTTAATCGACAATTTACTAAATTCTAGCGGTTTCACAATCTTATCCGGATTGATTGTTTTGTACTGCTACAACAATCCTACTCCTCCTACACGGTACCGTAGGCCCACTTCATGGGTATTCGTCGAGATACGTTGGTCCAAAGTGTGGCCACTGGCACTGAACTGGTAGCTGTAACCGATACCGAAGTTGCCGAAGTTCACCTGCAGCAGCCCCGACAGGTCGCCCTGGTTCTGAACACCCATACCCAATCCCAGCTTACGACCCATGAACAGCAAGGTGCTGAAGTCATAACGGGGCGTAAGGTCGTCCATGTGGCTAACCAAAAGCGATGGACGGATATGGAAGGCTTCGTCCAGACGGATCAACGCACCTGCTGTGATGTAGTACACGTTCTTGAACTCATAGTCGATATCTTCCCGTTGGTTCAGCGAGAACCGCGGCATAGAGATACCGAAGTAATAACGGTCAGGACAGTAGTAGCTCGTGCTGATGCTCAGAAAGCCGCTCGTCTCACGCACATTGTCCCGAAAGGATGGATCCCCCTGATCGTCCAGGCCGCTGTAGTCGCCCTGGAAGTGGACAAAGCCACCACCCATCGAAAGACCCAGGTACTCGTTCTCCGAGATACGCACAGCCTTGGCCACATAGGCCCCGAACTCGCTCTCCTTGGTCACCCCCAGGGCAGCATGCTTCGCATCCAGCCCCACCGACAGCAGCGCTTTCTGTAAACCTACATTACCGCTTGCCCAGATCGATTTAGGTGCACCGTCAACACCCAGCCACTGGCTGCGGCCAAGCATGGAGAAACTCCCCCCAAGGTCCATCGTGCTCAAAGAGCTGTTGAAGGTATTCCTGATCTGTCCGAACTGGTTGTAGCTCACACCGTGCTGCGCCTGAATAATAAAGGGCAGCAGAAATAAGGCGGTGAACAGGGCGGTGATATATCTTGTTGTCATATTATGTTGTTGTCTATGTTAAATAATAGGTCTTTGCTCCTTAATCTTTCATCTAAATACTAATACTCTGTACTTAATACTCAGTACTTAATACGATCTGCGCACCACAAAATACCCTTTCTCCCGTTTCCATTCTCCGCCATCTTTGATGTCCAGGTAATAGTAGTATATACCATCCCGGACCGTCTGACCCGTGAACACATTGTCCCGGTTGTCGTAGCTCTCGATCTCTGCCAGCACCTTGCCCGACTTGTCGAAGATCGTCACCTTGTTCTCCGGATAGTCACGTATGCCCTCCAGCTGAAGGAACTCGTTGATACCGTCTCCGTTAGGCGATACCGCCTGATGTACACGGATCGGAAGCCTGGCGTTCGCATCGTTGGCGATACGTACCGTAACTGATACCGGCTCGGCTGGCAGGTAGTTGTGGTTACCTTCCTGTGTGGCCGTAAGGATCACCGTGCCCAGACGTTTTACTGTCATCGTCAGTGCTGTGCTGTTGACCGTCGCGATTATCTCATCGTCTATTGTCAGAGCTACCGGAAGGCCACTGCTCGCTTCTACATCCAGGTCAATCGTACCCGCATCCCTTGTCAATGTGCCCGGGGAGACGAAGCTGATCGTCTGCGGGGACTTGTTCACGGTCAATGTGCCTTTGACGTAGGTGATATCATAGTTGCCCAGTTTTGGCCCCTGTGCCGATGATGCCGTAATATCGTAGGTATTGACGTCTGCCGTGGCTGCTGAGCCGGAAGAGCTTAGGGACACCGAAGTGACTGCATCGCCGTTGACAAGGCCTGTCGGCGTGAATTCAGCTGTGCCGAGGTTCAGCGTCTCGCCGTAGATCTTCGTGCGGTTATTGGCTGTAATCGTCAGTGCTTTCTTGTTCACCGTCAGCGTGCCCTTGGCGTAGGTGATATCGTAGTTGGACAGCTTCGGTCCCTGTGCTGCCGAGGCCGTGATGTCGTAGGTGGTGACAGCTGCCGTGGCGGCTGCTCCATCTGAACTCAGGGTTACCGAAGTTACTGCATCGCCGTTCACAAGGCCCACAGGCGTGAATTCAGCTGTGCCGAGGTTCAGCGTCTCGCCGTAAGTCTTGCTGCGGTTGTTCGCCGTAATGGTCAATGCCTTCTTGTTAACCGTAAGCGTACCTTTCGTGTAGGTGATGTCATAGTTCGACAGTTTTGGCCCCAGTGCTGCTGATGCCGTGATGTCATAGGTGGTGACGGCTGCCGTAGCGACCGCGCCTGCTGAGCTTAGTGTCACCGAGGTAACGGCATCGCCGTTCATAAGCCCTGTCGGCGTGAATTCCGTCGTGCCAAGGTTCAGCGTCTCGCCGTAGGTCTTGCTGCGGTTGTTCGCTGTGATCGTCAGTGCTTTCTTGTTCACTGTCAAAGTGCCTTTGGCGTAGCTGATCTCGTAGTTGCTCAGCTTTGGTCCCTGCGCTGCTGATGCCGTGATGTCATAGGTGGTGACAGCTGCCGTAGCTACCGCGCCTGCTGAGGCAAGGGTTACCGAAGTAACTGCATCGCCGTTCACAAGGCCCACAGGCGTGAATTCAGCTGTGCCGAGCGTCAGTTCGGTTCCGTACGTCTTGCTGCGGTTGTTCGCCGTGATCGTCAATGCCTTCTTGTTAACCGTCAATGTGCCTTTGACGTAGGTGATCTCGTAGTTGCTCAGCTTTGGTCCCTGCGCTGCTGATGCCGTGATGTCATAGCTGTTGACCGCTGCCGTAGCTACCGTGCCGTCTGAGGCAAGGGTTACCGAGGTTACTTCATCGCCGTTCACAAGGCCGCTCGGCGTGAATTCCGTACTGCCGAGTGTTAATGCCTCGCCGTAGATCTTCGTGCGATCATTGGCCGTGATCGTAAGTGCCTTCTTGTTCACCATCAATGTGCCTTTGACGTAGGTGATCTCGTAGTTCGCCAGCTTTGGTCCCTGCGCTGCTGATGCCGTGATGTCATAGGTGGTGACAGCTGCCGTAGCTACCGTGCCGTCTGAGGCAAGGATTACCGAAGTAACTTCATCGCCGTTAACCAGGCCTGCCGGTGTGAATTCAGCTGTGCCGAGCGTCAGTTCGGTTCCGTACGTCTTGCTGCGGTCGTTCGCCGTGATCGTCAATGCCTTCTTGTTAACCGTAAGCGTACCTTTCGTGTAGGTGATCTCGTAGTTGGTCAGCTTTGGTCCCTGTGCTGCTGAGGCCGTGATGTCATAGGTGGTGACCGCTGCCGTGGCTACCGCGCCGTCTGAGGCAAGGGTTACCGAGGTTACTTCATCGCCGTTCACAAGGCCGCTCGGCGTGAACTCGGTAGTGCCAAGTGCAAGCGTCTCGCCGTAGATCTTCATGCGATCATTGGCCGTGATCGTAAGTGCCTTCTTGTTCACTGTCAATGTGCCTTTGACGTAGGTGATCTCGTAGTTCGTCAGCTTTGGTCCCTGCGCTGCTGAGGCCGTGATGTCGTAGGTGGTGACGGCCGCCGTGGCTGCTGCACCTGCAGAGCTCAGTGTCACCGAAGTGACTGCGTCACCGTTCACCAGACCCACCGGTGTGAATTCAGAAGTCCCGAGCCCCAGTTCGGTTCCGTACGTCTTGCTGCGGTCGTTCGCTGTAATGGTCAGCGCTTTCGGGCTCACCGTCAGTGTGCCTTTAACGTAGCTGATCGTATAGTTGCTTAGGCCAGTGCCCTGTGCAGCTGTCGCCGTGATGTCGTAGGTACCGACAATTGCCGTGGCAGCTGCTCCATCAGAAGTCAGTGTCACCGAAGTCACCGTGTTGCCGTTCACAAGGCCGTCAGTTGTGAACTCAGTCGTGCCGAGCGTCAGCGTAGAACCGTAGGTCTTGCTCCGGTCATCTGCGGTGATTGTCAAGGCTTTCGGAGTTACCGTCAGTGTGCCTTTAACGTAGCTGATCGTATAGTTGCTTAGGCCAGTGCCCTGTGCAGCTGTCGCCTCAATGTCGTAGGTATCGACCGTTGCCGTGGCAGCTGCGCCTGCCGAGGTCAATGTCACCGAAGTCACCGTGTTGCCGTTCACAAGGCCGCTGGCCGTGAACTCAGTCGTGCCGAGCGTCAGCGTAGAACCGTACGTCTTGCTCCGGTCATTGGCTGTAACCGTCAAAGCTTTCGGGTTCACCGTCAGTGTGCCATTAACGTAGCTGATGGTGTAGTTGCTTAGTCCAGTGCCCTGTGCAGCTGTCGCCTCAATGTCGTAGGTACCGACAGTTGCCGTGGCAGCTGCGCCTGCCGAGGTCAGCGTGACCGAAGTCACCGTGTTGCCGTTCACAAGACCGCTGGCCGTGAACTCAGTCGTGCCGAGCGTCAGCGTAGAACCGTACGTCTTGCTCCGGTTGTTCGCTGTAACCGTCAAAGCTTTCGGGTTCACCGTCAGTGTGCCTTTAACGTAGCTGATCGTATAGTTGCTTAGGCCAGTGCCCTGTGCAGCTGTCGCCTCAATGTCGTAGGTATCGACAGTTGCCGTGGCAGCTGCGCCTGCCGAGGTCAGTGTCACCGAAGTCACCGTGTTACCGTTCACAAGGCCGTCAGTTGTGAACTCAGTCGTGCCGAGCGTCAGCGTAGAACCGTACGTCTTGCTGCGGTCTTTGGCTGTAACCGTCAAAGCTTTCGGGTTCACCGTCAGTGTTTGAGGCACATCCGGTGCAGGCGTAAACGATGTATTTCCGGCCTGCGATGCCGTGATAGTCGTCGTACCGGCTCCAACGATATGGATCTTGCCGGCAACGATCGTTGCTACAGACTCATTGCTGCTGCTGTATGTTATAGCTATGCTGTTGTTTGTGCTCGTAGCTCCCGGAGCAAAGTCCGCATCGCCGTAAACCTTAGCCGGTAAGGCTCCAAACGTAATCACCTGCGGTGCCTTCGGAACAGCACTGTCCTCGGCGCTCTTCGCACTTTCATTGCCCGCCTGGTCTACTGCAGCAATGCGGTAGTAATAGGTCGTACCGTTCGTCAGGCCTGTATGGGTATAAGTGATGGCTGGTGCCGGCACCGTGCCAAGCAGGGTTGTCGGATTGGCCGAGGTGCCGCCGTAAACTTTGTACGAAGCTATATCTGTCTCGCCGTTGGCCGTCCAGTTCAGCACGTTCTGCTGGTTGCCGAACGCTGCCGTCAGCCCCGTAGGTGCTGCAGGAGCCGTCACATCGATCGTGATAACCAATGCTGCAGATGCAGGGCCGACATTGCCCGCAGCATCTGTAGCTTTGGCCGTAAGGCTATGGGTACCCTCGCTGAGCGTACTGCTCGTGATGCTCCAGTTGCCCCCTGTCGCTACCGCAGTGCCCAGAACCGTCGTACCGTCCGTATCGTATAAGGTCACCGTACTGCCGGCCTCTGCAGTACCGGTCACTGTAGGCGTGGTGTCATTCGTGAGATTGTCTGTGTTTGAAGACCCGCTGTCGCTGGCCGGTGAAAGGTCTGGCACAGAAGGAGCCGCCGGGGCTACACCGTCCACCAGAACGCTTGTTGTGTTACTAACATTGTTCAATACCGTTGATGCGAGACCCATGTCTCCGCCGTTGAGCACGATATCCGTGCCCAGCACTATGCCGTCCCCGTCCAGGTCTCCCGATTGTACAGTGTAGCTGAACGTCAGGGCCGTCGTACCCGATCCATCACTGTAGGCAGCCTGCCGGCCTGCCGTACCGATGGTCAGTGGCAATGACGGTTTGCCGTTTGTCTCATCGACCGTAATGGCTTCTGCATAATTAACGGTGAAGGTCAGCTCCTGGCCTATGCGGTAGGTAGCATTGGCCGGCACAGCGACCGAAGTCACCATGGTCCTGTCGCGTGTGGTAAAGTTCCACGCACCCGAAGCACCCGTGATTCCCGCAAAGTCATTCCCGGCCTCGTCTTTCACAAATCCGGAACTGATTTCAACCGATATATTCGTATTCAACGGCAGGTCTTCATCAACAGCCCAGGAAAGGGCTTTCCTGTCCGCCGATAACGTAAAGGCTGCCCGGTCTCCCGTAACCGATAGATCGTATGTTTTCAGTACCGTGGCACCATCCATCAACTGCAGGGTACCTGTGGTTCCCAGCTCGATCTCCTCATCAAAGGTCACCGAGAGCGTCGGCTGGAGCTCCACCGCTGGAGCGCCGGCTGCCGGGGTTAAGCTACTGATAACAGGAGCCGTTTCATCAACCACCGTAATCGTAAAGGTCTGCTCGGTATGCCCGATTACATTGGTCGCACGGATTGTCACCGGATGATCGCCCAGCTTCGACTTGTCCGGTGTTCCCGATAACAGGGGTCCCGTCTGTAGGCGGTAGATTTGATTGGTGCCATATATGGAATACACCAGATATCCGGAAGGTGTTAGCGACAGACTAACAACATTATCGTTAACCGTTTCAGAAACCGATACAAAAGACGTAAAATCAGTCTTATATTTTCGCACACCTCCTCCTGACATGGAAACATAAAAATTCCCCTGCTTATCCTGACGTATCGAGGTTGCATTTGCGGGCAGACCTGTTAACACAGGAGTTAACGCTGTCCCGTCATAGCGCATAATTGACTGCCCCATAGCTACATACAGGTTATCGTCAGCACCAAAAGTCAAGCCGTAAGGAGATGGACTTAATCCTGTCATTATATTTTCCTTCACTTGCGTGGTCTTATGTACGCGATATATATTGTGACCATCATAATCTGCCACATATATCCAATCGCCATGATCTGTCACTGATACTGCTCCAGTAGCATTATCCACGAATTTCTCTTCGAGACTATTAGGGTCGGCAAGGGAAATACGGCTGATGCTGTATGAAGAATTGCCAAGACGAGGGATATAGAGGTAACCGTCGGTAATATGGAGTGCAAAGATATCTCCTCCATAAGGAGATGATTTCCAAAGTGTTGTTGTACCATCCGGCGCAATCTTATAGATTTCCGTACCGTAAGGGGTAATCGCATAAGTATTCCCTTGATCATCACCAGCGACCCCTTTGATAATTTTATCCGGAGGAACTGCCCCAAAAGTCGTAGCCTGACTTTCGGCGTCGGCACTGAAGTTCAGCCAGTCCGGCAATACCTCCGCAGACAAAGTCGTTGGCACGGCGTCGTTGCCGGTAGCCGTAATGCTATAATTATAGAACTGGCCATAAGGTATAGTCAATGAAGGTGTACTGGTAATTTGCGGAATGACATCGGCCTGTAGCTCATACGCGCCCATGTCGATCACACCGCCATCGCTATATTTATAGACCCGGTCGTCGCCTGCCAGGTCTTTGGTATTAGCATCCAAGCCTGTGAACAGGCCATTATTCCCTTTGTTTACCGCCGGACTGGTAATTAATAGGGTATAATCACCTGCTGTTGAATTCGTAAATTGTGGATCGGCATTCAAAACCTGGGTTCCTGCATATCCTCCCTGTACAATACTATTGCTTACAATAGAAGGGTTGCCCCCGATTCCGCCATTGGTGTTTCCCCAGATAATACTGTTATGTATCTTAACACCATTCGATGCATCGTTATCTATAGCCGCACCTGAAGTTCCCGCAGTATTTTCTACAATAGTTACATTCACCAGTTCAGGCGCTGATTCGGCATACATATTATAAATTGCTCCCCCTCGGAAACTGACACTGTTATGATGAATGAGGGAATTGACTATCTTCGGACTGGAACGAATATTGCTAATTGCTCCTCCCCAAACTCCTCCACTATTATAAGAGATACGGGTATGGGAAATAAGCGGACTGGAAGAGAAATTATAAATACCTGAACCATAAGCCGCACTATTCCGGGTAATATGGAGATTGCTCAAGACAGGATCAGAATCCTGGATAACGGCTATTCCACCGCCATCATTTTTGTCCACCGTATTGCCGTTTATCAAAATATTACCGCTATCTTGTGCATATCCTCCCGTGATCGTAAAACCATCTAAAACGGCTGTGCCAACGGACCCCGAGCTGACGACAACATGGTAGACATTGTTGCCTACAATAGTTCCATCGGACGGGTCATTATTGTCTATATCACCGCTGAGGATACTTGCATTGGCGGTAATACTCAAATCCCGGTCGGAGAACCCGTCCTCTGTTCCCGCAAATCCACCGTAGATTTTTACATTGTTTACCATCAGGAAGGTATTATCCCGTCCTTGATCGGTACCAAAATTAACACCGTCTTCCGCGCTGTACAATGGCTTATATGTACCACCCGATACCCATATTTCTTTAATAGCTGTGTTGGTTTTGGCTGCTTTCAACGCTTCCGCTAATTCGCCAACAGCGTTGCCCCAATCATTACCCGACTTGCTACCTGCGCCGCCCTTCTTTACATAGAGGATACCATTGCCATCGGGAGCAATAGGCGCTACCATGGCATTACTTATCACCCAATTCGAAGTTGTGCCAGATAGCGTAAAGTTATTTAACGTCCCGTGGTTACCATTTGCAGTCTGATCATAAACTGTATGCAATGCCGTATTTGTCCCGCCTGCTATACCTTGGTCAAAACGGTAATAGGCCACCAGACTGGAAGATGTAGGATCTACTGTATCCAACCAGTTGCCTGCAATATCTGCTGCAGAACGTACGCTATTCCAGACACGGACTTCATCCAGCTCTCCCCGAAAAGAATGGCCTCCGAACCCTCCACCTATAAGCAACGGACCAGTACTTGCCATTGCCGACACGTAGCTCGTATTCGTTGCATTAATAGTAGCAGCTAATGTACCATTTATATAAAACAGTACCGTGCTACCCGATTTTGTTACAGCGACATGGCTCCATTTAGATAGGGGCAGTGTAATGCCGGAATCAAACCAGGCCCAACCACCACCATTTATATTATCTAAACCAAAATTTACTGTGCCTCCGTTAAGAAATAACCAATATTGTAACTGGCCATTACCATTGGAACTCTTCGCCACGATGGTCTGAAGACCACTCGAATTATCCGGCTTCACCCAGGCTTCTATGGAAAAATTATCCGTACCGATAAACGAAATTTGTGTTGCTGCAGGAGCAGACACATAATTGGTGCCGTCAAACCGCAGTGCGTTGCCCGGAGCTGTAGCAGCAGATGTGGTAAAGCTTTCCTCATTACCATAAGCTGTTCCTTCCGAATTGATCGCATAAGCACGCACATAAATAGTCTGCTCTGCAGGCAAACCAATAGTCTGGCTAAAAGCTCCTGTTCCGTCACTTATTGTTATTTTATTATCTGAAGTAGTTGGATTCGCTGTCGTCGCCCAGACGATCCCTCTTTCGGTTACTGTCGCGCCACCGTCTGCCGTGACATTACCTCCTAAGGTTGCGCTTGTGGCAGTAATAGCAGAAGCTGTGGTAGTAGTAACCGTAGCTGGGTCGGACACATTGCTCACCGTAATACCATTACCACTAATGTCAGCCGTTGCTGGTGAGGCTGCAATAAAACCTGCTGCGCCTGAAAGATTATATGCCAGCCCCCCGATGGAGCTGATACCATTCTTGTTGAGAATTACATTCACAGCAGCCCGATCAGTGGCGCTGAGCGTTAAAGTAAAACTAGTGGCTCCTGTAATTTCTACGTTGTCCGTGTCAGTCAGCGTATATGTACTGCCTGTTTCACCAGTAAAGGTAAACTTATTGGCAATAACGTCATTATTAGCGCCGCTTGTTGCCAGAAAATTGGTACCGGTAACGACTAATACACCTGTATTAGCGTTATAGGTGGCACTGGTGATGGTTGGCGAAAGTACTGTAAAATCCCCTATGGCATCAAAATTATAACCATTGTCATTATCTCCTTCCCAGTTGATTCCATTGGAAATAGCAGCTAACAATTGAGACCTAGTTCCCGACTTAAGAGCCGTTGGTTTATACCGCATATTGTCATAACCATACGGTATTCCGCCAACTGTTACTCCATTTAAGTTGTTCGAAGTAAGCGCTAATGCAGTGGCTCCGTTGGTCAACCCCGGGGGAAGGTATGACATTTGCTGACCGACAATATTACCTGAAGATATCCATACTCCGTTGCCTGTATATTGAGTGGTATGTTGACCATTATTAAAGGCATATAGGAATGTGGCACCCACAGTCGTTCCCGCAGACCCCTGGAAAACAATAATCTGATCTCCTCCGGCATTAAAGCCGTTATTGCTTCCTCCTACAGATCCGATTACACCAGCATAACTCGCATTAGCTATGTCTTTAATTGTTGCATTGCCACTACCACTATTGTTGGTAACTAAAAGGATTGTCCCTGCTGTAATAGACGCAGGTACTGTCCATGTCATGTGTCCTTCGTTCAACCCATTTGCAAAAAATTTATTTCCTGAAGAAATACTTGCATCATAGCCTGCATCGGTAAAATGTATCACCGTGCCTGTAGCCAAATCCACCAAAGGCACAAAAGCCCAGCGTTGATTAGGAAAGGTATCGTCCCCATTGAGTCCTAGTACAGCAATATCACCAGCAACTAGTGTGGTCTGTGCCTTCACACTTTTCATACCCGTGAACAAAAACAACACGTACAGCAAAAGTATCCGTTGTGAAAACAAGGTCACAAGTACATTCATATACTTCTTTTTCATATTTATAGCGGTCATTTATATATAGTTTGGTTTGGAATATTTAATAATTATTCCAACAGTTTATTCACGTGTAGGGTAGAATTCTTCGCCGAAAATACAGCTTTTCAACTAAAAGTGAAGTAACGTTCTTACAATTATTGATATATGTCAATAACTATTTTTGGTGACCTTGTGAGGACGGGCGTTTACCATTGGTATGGTGTGATGAAACTTAATGGGATTAGCGCTATTTGGTTTGAAATTGCAACATTTTTGCCCGGATACGGCACAGCGTTTCCAGCTTCATTCCCAGATAGGAAGCGATGTATTTCATGGGAATCCGGCCAATCAATTCGGGTCGTTTCAGTAGAAATCGTTTATACCTTTTTTCTGCTGAGGGTAGACGCGATAAGAATGCCCGTTCGTCTGCATCGCGATAGTAACGTTCCAATATTTTTCGACCGATGATGTTCGCTTCGGGAAAACGTGCGTACATCTCGTCGATCGACTGTCTGGTGATTACGATCAATAGGCTATCCTCGATGACCTGTAGGTATTCTTCTGTATCGTTGTCCAGGCCTAAGTTCTGGATGCTGCCAACGATATTGTTTTCACCATTAATCCAGGTGGTAATCTCCTGCCCCTCATCTTTGATAAAGCCTCGAACACAGCCTTTTACGATAAAATATAGTCTTTCCTCCTTATCTAGGGAACTCCGGATAAATTTTCCTTTTTTGACGGAAAGATAAATGGATTTTTGACGTACAAAAGCCGCTATCTCCTCAGAAATAGGGTGTATGGATGCAAAGCAAGCTATAAGCTCGAAGCCACAAGCCTCTTGCAGTTGGTTTGGTAGATATGTCATAGGCACCGTTAGGTGCTATAAAAATAATCATTTATGTTAAAAAAAAAAAGAAAATTCCGAGTCTTCTCCTCGCCCTAACGGGATACCTAGAATTAATGGTCACTTGTTGCTAGCGAGCATAATTTTCAAACTAGGCAACCAATCAGGCACTTTCACACCGAAGGTCTTCTTTATCTTGGTTTTGTCGAGGATGGAGTACTGAGGTCTTTTGGCTGGAGTGGGATAGGCTGTCGTGGGAATGGGGTTGATCGTACAATCGAGATTTCTGATCGTTCGAATGGCTACCGCGAAATCATACCAGGAGGTTTGGCCTTCGTTGGAGTAGTGGTATATACCGGGAACCCATTCTTCGGAGTCGATAATATCGATTACGGCTTGAGCAAGGTCTTTAGCATAAGTGGGTGAACCGATCTGATCGTTGATGACGGATATTTCATCGCGTTCGTTCATCAGACGGAGCATAGTCTTGACAAAATTTTTGCCGTAGGTGGAGTATACCCAGGAGGTGCGGATGATAATGGCTTTGGGACACCATTTCTGAATGGTCTGCTCGCCCTTGAGCTTAGTCAGGCCGTAGGTATTGATCGGTGCTACGGGGGCATCTTCCCCTAAGGGTATGGAGGTATTACCATCGAAGACATAGTCAGTGGATATTGCCAGCAGTTTGCAACCTTGCAAACGGCAGTATTGGGCAATCTCTTCACTGGCTAGGTGGTTGACCCTGTCAGCGAGTTCGACATCACTCTCGGCTTGATCGACGGCGGTGTACGCACCTGCATGGATTATCATATCGGGTTGGTACATTGCTAATATGTCGGGAATGATCATCGTCTGATCGAGGGGTAGTTGCTTCCGATCGAGAAAGAAACACATTTTGTCGGTGCGGGTCTGCAGGATGTCCCGCAGTTCGGAACCTAATTGACCGTTTGCGCCAGTGATGAGGATGGTTTGCATAAAGGGTAATCGTTAAACCGCTAAATTGTAAAGGAGTAGATTTAAATAATAGGTTTTCGGCTCGTATGGAAAATTGAAACGACGAAAACTGATTGTGTATCAAGCGTATACACTCTCCAAATTTTTCTTGATATCTTCCCAATTTTGGGCAGAAGACTGACCTGCTACAAACTCTTTCTGTGTACGTTCGAATTCCGCAATTTGAGCTTCTGAAAACTTGTAATCTTCTGCAGATCCTTCTACAGTATATTCGATACCGAAACGTTCAAAGATTTCTTTAACTATCTTTACATCCTTCTTATTCGGAATTGTTGCTGTAATAGTTGTCATACTCGATTGATTTTAACCCTTATACAAAGATAACGATTATTTCTTAAATTTCTTCTGCAATGCAGGTTCGTGAAACAGTTGAATTGTAAATGGGCAACCAGCTACAACAATTTTGATTCCAGCTGCTCGAGTTCTTCGTAGAGATGCTTCACGTCTTGGGCATATTGTTTGTGTACGACAAGAATGGCGTCTTCGGCGTGTACTAAGATGGTGTCCGACAGTCCAACAAAAGCCACATATTTGTCTGTACCGATAGACATATTGCCTGCCGTGTCTACGGGATGGCCCTTGGTTCGCAGGTAATCGTACAGGGAATCATAGGACCCCATGTCGGACCAAACGAAGTTTGATGGCACCACCTTGATCCGCTCACTACGTTCCATGACGGCGTAATCGATACTCTTGGATGGAATTTTTAGGGAAAGCTCCTTAGCTAATACGCCTTCTTCGGCGGCTTCGTAGGCTTCTTTGGCGGCTCTGAAAACACGGGGTTCAAAGCGGAACAGTTCTTCGAGATAGATCGACGCTTTGAAGCAGAATATACCGGAGTTCCAAAGGAAATTACCTTTTTTTAAGAACTCTTTGGCAGTGTCCAGATTGGGTTTTTCCCGAAAAGAAAGCACATCATTACCTTGGTATTCAATATATCCATAGCCTGTTTCAGGACGTGTGGGCGCAATACCGAATGTGGCCAGATAGCCTTCCTCGGCGTATTGTATCCCCTGCTTCAAACTATTTTCGTATTTCTGTTGATCTTCAATAAGATGATCGGAAGGGGAAACAATCAGGATATCGTCGGGGTTGCAGGCAAAGGCGGCAAAGGCGATAGCGGCAGCGGTATTTCGGGGTACGGCTTCAACGATGGTCAGGCTGCTTCCTTGGGGAAGGTAATCTTTTGCCTGATCAACATTCTGTATGCTGCCTACCATAATGCTATGTGTGGCTACATTTTTATTGCGCTGAACGGTCAGCTCAAAGAGTGACTGCCCTTCAAAAAGGGGGATATATTGCTTCGGTTTTGCTTTTCGTGACAACGGCCACAACCTCGATCCTATTCCTCCGGACAATATGACATTGACAATGTTTCCCATAGTTCTAAATCTCTTCGTTTATTCCGATAATTGCCGCAGGGACCTCATCTTGCTTCAAATAGAGTAGAGCACTTCCCCGTGCATCGGATAGCGCATCGTGATGATCGAGCTGTATACCCATGATCTCGCAACAAATATTAAGTTTCGTTTTCATAAACCCTTTGCTGCGATAAAGACGGCTGGTGCACTCCCATTTTTCGGGCAGCCGCAACAGCTTATAGCTGAGTCCATAATGTATCATGGTCTTTTGTAAAACAGACCGATCAAAAGCTTCGTTGTGAGCAACCATCTTTTGACCTTTCAGTAAAAGTTGTAAGGTAGGAAATAATTCGGCAAATGTCGGTGCGTGTTGTGTATCTTTCGGCTTAATGCCATGCACGCGGGTAGTCTGCCACATGTATTTGTTTTCAGGAGGTCTCACCAGCGAATAATACTCATTGACAATGATACCATCCTGAACATTTACGATACCTACTGAGCAGACACTACTATAATCTGCCGTCGCCAACTCAAAATCAATCGCGGTAAATGTTTGCATTCAACAAAAGTAAAAATTAAAATGCAATCTTCCGCTACTGGCTATTCAGTGCAATCGCGGTAATCTGGTTCATGGGGATAAAATCTGCCATCACACGTAAGCTTTCATCGAGTATAAAATCGAAGTCTAACTTTGGCTGGGGCTCTCCGTCTTTCCACAGGGGTTTACCATGGAGGGCAAGAACCTTATTGACCCGCTCTCTGCTTTTAACCTTCTGCTCATCCCGCTCTTTCTTCAACTTCGCTTGATTCAATGGTGCCTTTGGAATAGAGTCGGTCTTGATGAACTCTTGTATGTCTTCCAGCAAGAAATTATATTCAGCCGATTTTTTCATTCTAGCTTGATGTAAGGCATTCAATAGCTGGGTTGTCTCGCCTAGGTCTACAAGCCTTTGAAATGGTGCACGCTCGATTTGATCCCAAGGAAGAGCTGCTGGCTCCGAACTTTCGCCAAATTTCTCTGCGGTATACTGTGTCGGAAAGGACACATCGGCAGAAACGCCTTTATGCTGTGTACTACTTCCGGTTATCCGGTAAAATTTGCCCATGGTAATATTAATCTGCCCAAACTCGGGCGCTCCCACAGGAATATCTTCACCAGTGCCACCAGCGGCTTTCAAGAGCAAACGGTTGGTCGGGCTGATAAAGCGGGACATATCCACGGCTGACTGTACCGTGCCTTTGCCGTAGGTGGTTGAGCCTAAGACAATACCGCGGCCATAGTCTTGTATCGCGCCGGCAAAAATTTCAGATGCCGATGCGGAGAACCTGTTGATGATGACCCCAAAAGGACCTGTCCATTTGGCTCCACTGGCTTTGTCATCTTCGACTTCTATGCGGTTATCCACATTGCGTACCTGTACTACCGGGCCTTTGTCGATAAATAATCCAGTCAGTTCAATAGCTTCTTGGAGGGATCCTCCACCATTGTTACGCAAATCGAGCACCACAGCGTCTACTTTCTCTTGATTCAGGGTGTCTAAGATAAGGCGCACATCACGTGTCGTACTTTTGTAATTGGGATCGCGCTTGCGGTAAGCTTCGAAGTCCAGATAAAACTTTGGTAGGGTGATGATACCTATACGATAGCTCTTGCCATCTTCTCCCACCACGGTCTTGATATCCTTTTTAGCAGATTCTTCCTCGAGGACGATCTTGTCACGTGTCAAGGAGACGATTACGGGCTGGGCGGCAATATCCTGTCCTGCCGGAATAATTTTTAAACGAACGACGGTGCCTTTTGGTCCTTTGATCTTGGTTACCGCGGCATCGAGACGCCAACCGATAATATCCTCAAACTCACCTTCTCCTTGGGCTACACCGATAATACGGTCATCCATCTGAAGGCTCTTGTCCCGAAAAGCTGGACCACCGGCAATGATTTCCTTGATGGTCACCATATCGTTTTCCATCTGTAGACGAGCGCCGATACCCTGGAAGGTATTGGACATCCCTTCGTTGAATGCCTGCGCAAAAGAAGGATTGTAGTAGGTTGTATGTGGATCTACCGCATCGGTATAAGCGGACATGATCAGCTGAAAAGCATCGTTGGAGTTTGTTTTTTTCGCTTGAGCCAAAAGGTTATTATACCGCTTTTTCAGGGTTTCTTTATGTTTTTCTTCCTCAGCCTCCGCATCTGTACTGGCTAGTCTGAGGCTAAGCAGATCAAATTTGACCCGTCTCCGCCACTGATCCTTCAGTTCTTCTTCATTGGCAAACCAGTCGAGCTTCTCCCGGTAGTTGGTGTAGGTCTCATCGATGGTAAAATCATGCGCTACGTCTACCTGGCTTAGGGCATATTCCATACACGACAGGTAACGTTCGGTATACACATTGAAGATATGGAAGGCCGCCGAAAGGTCGCCCTTTTTCATATCCTGACTGATGATATTACGATACTGTTGGAGCTCATCTACATCGGATTGAAGCAGGTAAGTCTTGCCCTGATCGACAGTTTTGATCAGGTTGTCAAAGACTATATGAGACAATGAATCACTGGCAGGGACTTTCTTGTAGCTATAGTTTTCCAGTAAGTTAACGACCTCCTTAGCAATAACTTCATGCTGTAAAGTCGGTTTTAGCTGTACCCCGCCCTCCTCGATTTGCACCCGTGGTTTTGATCCACAGGCAATTACTGAAATCAACGCTAAACAAAAAATCAAATTTCTAAACATATACACCGTTTTGTTAAACACCATACTCAAATGCGCCACCTTCGGGGACTTTAAACTTTTAAAAATATTCTCTAGGGCTAAAAATAGTAAAAAAAGTGGTGCTTTGGGTATTAGATTGTCATTGGGAAGGAAAATTAATTTTTGATGCGTAACAATTTTAGTACGAATCGCTATAGCCGCGAAGGGCTCCTACTTTTTATTCATTCATGTTTGCTTTTTTCGGTATTCATGAGCACTTCGTGGTTTTCCGCAAAAAAGTAGGCAAAAAACTCGTCGCTATACCGGCTCGCTACAAAGTCTCTTCCTTCTTGCATACCGCGACCCGCTAAGGCGACATTTATAGTACTTATACAGATACTGCTTCTTCTCCCTGTTGAGATGATGGGTCACTCATCCCTAGAACTTCATCATCCCATAACACAACTACCTACCTCGTAACAACTACCACAGTCCGATCAACACCTTTTGCGCGCTACCACCTCCCACGCATCCACAACCGATGCTCCCACTACAACCAACAATTTGTCGTAGAGTGCCACGGTAGGACAGATGTGTATCGGCAAGGCATATAAGACGTCGCCTACGCGAAAAGAATGGGCTGTACCGGCATCGAGTACCATATGTTCTTCGCTATGGCCAACGGGTGTTAACTGGGGGGCATTCAAGAAAAATACGCGATTATGCAAGGGGTTTTCGGAAGCGATGGCTTTATAGCCTAGGTCGACACAGATATGGGTTTCTGTCGGTAGCGAAATCACGCGCGTGAGCAGGACTGCCGCAGGTAAAAATGCCTGCTCAGGCAGGGTGTCGGCGTAGCCTTTGTCCCAAAGAACAAATGTTCCAGGGCTGCACTCGACGTCAGGATACTGAGCGTAAACGGGAAAGGAGGGCGAGCCGCCAATGATAATGTGTGGTTTGGCGAAGCCTTCACTTACCAAGCGATCGATCATCGCTGCAACTGGGGCAAAATTCCGATCACATATTGCCTTACGCTTATGAATATCGATCTCACGGACATGGCCATCATAGGCATGGAAGCCTTGTATTGCCAAACCTTGCATTGTTGTACATAAGCGATACAGTGTTAATGCGGGTTCACCGGGAGGAATGCCTGTGCGTCCCATACCGATATTGAGGTCGATATACACGGGTATACGAATCTGATGTTGCCCAGCAATATCTGAAAGGGCAGCAGCGGCATCGGGATTATCGACAAGAGCAGCGTACTTAGTTGCTGGATATCGTTTGACCAATTCTACAAATCGCTGTATTTTCGGCCCATGTAGCGGATAGGCGAGCAACACATCGGGTGCTTGACAGGCGCCGAGCATCTCGGCTTCGGCAATGGTCGCACATTTGAATTTGCGGATTCCTGCGGCTAACTGCAATTTGGTGATTTCCTTGGTTTTGTGTGTTTTGACATGAGGACGTAGTCTGTTGGCATCGTCGATCATGCTTTTAAGCAGGTCAATATTATGCTGAATACGATCCGGATACACCAATAATGCTGGCGAGTCTACGGTATTTTCGGTGTTTATTTTGTACCAAGTCATTTTCAATGGGTCTATAGTCTTAAAGAAGCCACCCGAAGTGCTTAATTTTACCGGAGTGCTTTTCGTAGGAACCGCAACCAGTTGCCGTGAAAGATTTGGTCGATATCTTCCGCTATATAACCTCTCTGGGACAAAAGGTAATCAAACTTTTGTAAATCGGCAATAGAATCCATATCCCAAGGGGATTGTTCGGTGCCGAATATACCGTCAAGGTCACTTCCAATGCCGATATGATTCGCATTCCCTGCGAGCTGGCAAATATGATCCCAATGATCGATCAGTCGTTCCAGCCGAATATCCAGTTGCCATGGGTCAGAAACCGTATCGATAAAACGGATGTCCATCGCCCAACAGTCCAACATCCCACCAATGACAGCGCCCCGGTCGATCAGGCGTTTGATCTGTTCATCGTTCAGCTGACGCTGGTTGGGTACGATTTTCCGTACATTATGGTGGCTCGCCCAGATGGGTCCTTCATATCGTTCGAGCGCTTGATCAAACCCTTCGTCTGTCAGATGGGTCACATCCAATATCATATGCAGTTCGCCCATGATCTTCATCAATTCGAGCCCTTGGGCATGAATACGGCCAGCTGTTTTCGTCCCGTCGGCATATCTTCCCGGACCAAAGTGTGACAAACCCAATGCCCGAAGGCCATAGCTGTGTGCTTCGTATAAATAGTCTGGAGTGACCAGCGAATCGGCCCCCTCTAAACTAAGGATATAGCCGATAGGCTTCTCCGCATCGGCGATCGCTGCATTATTCCAAAGATCAATATGGGTATCCAATGCGTGGCTATCCAGGATCTGCACCATCTCCCCTGCCTTTTCCATCTCCCGATACCAGATCCGCTGGGCTTGGGTCATCGCCCAGGCCTGTTGGGGGGAATTCCATCCCGTCAATGCACTGTTGAACGGATTTACACGGGCCAATTGCGTCGCCACCACGAGACCTATTTTTCCCTTTCGCAATTCCGGCAAACATACTGTGCCCTTCCCACGGTCGGGCTTATCGCGCATATTCCGTTCGCGCAAACGTATCTGCTCCAATGGAGCGGATAAATCGCGGTTCCATTCGATGGCATTCATCGCCAAGTCGAGATGGGCATCAATGATCAAGCGGTTCATGAGGATACTTTAAGATTAACTCCTGTATTTCTTGACTAAACGCTTCGAAGATGGCCTGCCAATGGGCCTTTTCTGCTGAAGAATACGCATAGAACCCCTGACCGGAATCCATACCTCCTTCTCCTTTGTATTTCATTTCTTGGAGGGTCTTCGGTAGGCTATCCATAGCCGACAATTCCTTATTCAGGCCTTCCATCACCATGCCATAAGCATACGTACCCATCAGGTCCATATACCTAAAATTACCAGCAAAAGGCAGGTAATAACCGGCATCATTTCGGCATGCCCGGTCGACACTTTCGATGGATGCATAGCCATTTTCCACCAAGTATAGTCCTTCTCGAATCATCGCAGCAAGCATCCTCGCGCGGGTACTGAATCCTGTTTTTACAATATAGGGATCTTTCCTCCAGCTTTCTTTCGCCCATGCGAACAGGCGTTCGAGATCGTTTGCGTCACTAGAGTCGTTGGCAACGATCTCGGCAAAAAAAGTACGGTGAGCAGGATAAGTCCAGTTCAGGCCAAATATTTTGGAGGGATTACGGCTATGTGCTTGCAGTTCATCCAAATGGACGGCCTCTATATTGGTCGCGATAATCGTCTTCTCCGTAGCTTTATCTTCGATTTGTCGAATGAGGTCTACCTTGGTATCCACCTGATCCTTGGTCACCAGGATGACCAGTTCGCTGCTGATTGTGCTCGGCCATGCTGTCTGGATTTGGAGGTTTTTGTACCCCATTCCTATTTCCTCATAAATGGCTCGTTCGGCACTTTCTTTATCTGCTGTAAGTAAAAGCACTTCCTGTCCCGCGGACAATAAATTACTCACGACGCTATAAGCCAGTTTGTCTTGACCGATTACCATCATTGGATAGGTCGTCCCCTGCATCCTTCTCCTAGTAGTTGTATCCATTGTTGTTTTTAAATCGATTTGAGTACTTCTGCACTTACGGCGACAGCATGGTCGATGTCTTTCTCCGTATGTACTGCGCTGATATACCATAACCCGCGTCCGATGATGCGAACGCCGTTATCATGCATACCGGCGACAAAATTCTTTAATTTTATTTTATCTGTCTGGAGGGAATCCCTGTAGTTCCTGATCTCGGGTAATGTGGTGAAAGAAGTATTAAACATGGGTCCCGGTCCTTGGACAAGCAGGTCTTGCCGGGCTTCCTTTGCGGCACGACGTAAGCCCTCCATCAAGCGGTTTCCTAGGCGGAACATCCGGTTATAGGTGTCCGGATCGCGTTCCAGTACCTCAATGGTGGCCAAGGCCGCGGCTACGGTCGGGTTGCTTGTATTCATCGTGCCAGCATGGATAACCCGAGCAGAAGAGATCTCTTCCATCCATTCTTTCTTGCCGACAATGGCACTAATGGGGTATCCGCTGGCGATGGCTTTTGCGAAAATAGCCAGGTCTGGCGTAATGTTGTAATACTGCTGTGCCCCGCCAAGCCCCAAACGAAAACCTGTAATCACTTCGTCGAAGATCAAGGCGATACCATAGCGGTCGCAAATAGCGCGCAATCCTTCCAGAAAACCCGGTTGGGGAACGATACAACCGTTGTTACACATGATAGGCTCTGTAATAATAGCCGCCAATTCGTCGTGTCTGGCTGCCACGACTTTCTCCACCAGTGCCAAATCGTTCCAGGGAAGCAGGATAAAATCTTCTCGGCTGTGGGGAGATAATCCTTGGGACCACGCAAACGCCTGTGGGTTTTCTTCCGTTCCTAAAGCTTCTACCGATGGGGTACTGATGCCCCAGGCCACATTGTCCAACCAGCCGTGATAGTGTCCTTCAAATCGTAAGAACTTCTGTTTTCCTGTTTTTGCACGAGCAACGCGAAAGGCTGTTTGTACTGCCTCGGAGCCATCCAGACAGAAACGCATCAACGCTGCCGAGGGTATCAATTGATGCAGCTTCTCGGCAAGCTCAACCTCCCGGATGTGCTGTCCTGCAAATAGCTGCCCTTGTTGAGAGTAGGTATCTACAGCGCGTAGCACATCGGGGTGGGAATGCCCCACAATCAAGGGGCCTTGGCTTAAGGTAAAGTCTAAATAAGCATTACCATCGACGTCGTATACGGTGCTACCCGCACCATGGGTATAAAAAATCGCATGTGGATGGTTATATTTTCGAAATTCCGAAGATACTCCTCCGGCCAACACAGCACTGGCTCTGGCTAAAAGAGCCTCAGATTTTTGATAGCTTATCTTCTTCATTATATGGTATCGGTTCTATAAGTTGTCCTTCTCTATATTTGGAGGCCAGTTCGTAAATATCTTTATTGAATCGTGCAAAAGCTTCCTCCCACGCTTTGGCTTGTTCCTCGCTATAGGCAAATAGACCTTGACAGTTATGTACCCCTTTTGCACCTTCCGTCACTATGCGTTCCATCAGTTGTGGCACGTCGGAGCGATTGGAAAGCTCTTTAAGTATCCGTTCGAATGAATCGATATAATCTTCGAATCCCATAAAGTCCATGCGCCTAAAAATGCCCATTAAAGTCACCCACGACCCTACATCGTAGCGAAAGACCTTATCGGCATCGGCCAGGGTGGTTGCACCATTTTCAACCAATGTCAATCCCTCCCGGTATACAGCATACATTAGCCTGTTGGTAATAAACCCTCGGATATCTTTTTTAAGTAGTGTAGGCTCCTTCCCCCAGCTCCTTCCGAGATTCATGACCTCTTCGGCAACAGCTCTATCGGTTCGTATTCCACAAGTCACTTCCATAAAACGCGTCATATAAGCCGGTTCGGCCCAATGCACACCGATGAAGCGGCCTGGTGTGGGTACAAACTCTTGCAATTCGCTGATAGGTATGGCAGATGTATTGGAAGCGATAATGGCGTGATCGGACACCTGTTCAGCAATCTTTTGGTATACGATTTTTTTGATGTCTTTGTCTTCAACAACACACTCCTGTACAAAATGACAAGTGGTGATTTCATGATAATCGTCCGTCACACGTAGCCGCTCCACATAATAAGCTAGCCCCTTATTCAGCAAGCTAGAAGCTTCTGCATGCCGCAGCAAGTCGACGATGTGTTTTGTGGCCGTCTCTTTTTCTCCAGCTATCGGCGCCAAAGCAACGACCTGATGACCGGAAGCCAGCAAAGACACGACGATACTGCTACCCATTAGGCCCAATCCTACTACTGCCACCGACATATTTGGTCTTGAATTATTCATGGACAGCAGGAAGTTTGACAATACAATCGATCTCCACACAGATACCCTCGGCCAGTACCGATTGGACAGTCGTACGTGCCGGCTTTATACCGGTGAAGTAAGTCGCATAGACGTTGTTGAAGCGGTCAAAATCATCAATATGTGACAAATGAACGGTACTTTTTACCACATCATCCATCGTTGCCCCAGCCGCTTCAATAATGGCTTTTATATTTTCCATTGTACGTGTTGTCTCCTCTTCGATACTTCCCAAAATAAAGGTGGATGATTGGAAGTCCACTGAAGCTTGCCCACTAATAAAAAGAAATCCGCCAGCAATAATACCATCGGAATATGCTCCGGTCACGAAAGTAGCGTCTCTATCAGGATGTACAATTTTTTGCTTACTCATGTATAACTTTTTTGGTTTACTTATTAGCAAAGGTACATTTGCGGCCTTGGCCTGTCTATTACATTTGTTCCTAATTGTAGTACTATTTTTCAGGGGCACAGGGTGTCTTGTGACTGGTCACTTACTACTATACAGCGATTGAAGCTTGGGAACGAAAAATATTTTTTGTAAATTTGATACGATAAGCTTTCGATAAAAAGGTAGAAATGGACATTAAAATCTTAAATAAAAAACTAGAGCTGATTCAATGGTTATCCACATTGGAAGATACCTCTGTTATTGAAAAATTAGTAAATTTCAGAAAAGAAGAAACCAAAGACTGGTGGGGTTCAATTTCCGAAGAAGAAAAAAGTTCTATCGAAAAGGGGATTTCAGATGCTGAACAGCAAAAGTTAAAACCGCATTCAAACGCCAGAGCATTGTATGAAAAATGGTTATAATATTCATTGGACAGATAATGCTTTAAAGGAGCTTGAACACACAATTGAATATCTCATAAACAACTTTACAGAGAAAGAAATCAAGAAACTTGCACTGGAAATCGAATACACTATTGCGTTAGTTTCTCAAAATCCCAACATCTATCCCAGATCAGACAAAAAAGGAATACATAAAGCAGTAATTTTAAGATACAATAGCCTTTATTATAGAGTTAAAGAAAACAATATCGAAATCCTTTCTTTTTTCTCCAATAGACAACACCCTAAAAAAAGAAAACTATGAGAGGATTAGTCACAAAATCAACAGGTAGTTGGTATCAGGTACGGGGAGAGGATGGCAACAAATACGACTGCCGTATCAAGGGGAAGTTTCGTACAAAGGATATCAAAACCACCAACCCCATTGCTGTCGGGGATTGGGTACATTTCGATTGGGAGGATGATCAGGAAAGTGCCGTTATCCATACTTTAGAGCCACGCCGAAATTATATCATCCGTAAGTCTGTCAACCTTTCGAAACAGACGCAGATCCTAGGGGCCAACCTCGACCAGGCTATTTTGGTAGCAACCTTGGCTTCCCCGCCAACATCGTTGGGCTTTATCGATCGGTTTTTGGTCACTGCGGAAGCATATGATATTCCCGTCGTGCTGGTCTTTAACAAATTGGACTTATTTCATGAAGAGGGACTGAAAATCTTGGACGAATATATAGCTGTTTATGAACACATCGGCTATCCTTGTCTTGCAGTGTCCGCCCTCGAAAAGACGAATATGGAATCCTTTCAGGCGTTGCTTAAGGACAAAATATCGTTGGTCTCCGGGCATTCGGGTGTGGGTAAATCCACCCTCATTAATGCCCTTATTCCCGGTGCAGAACTCCGTACAGGTGGTATCTCCGCATGGTCCGATCGGGGAAAGCACACGACCACCTTTGCCGAGATGATTGACCTGCCTTTTGGTGGTAAGCTGATCGATACGCCGGGTATCCGTGAACTTGGCGTTGTGGATATTGAAAAAAATGAACTATCTCATTTCTTTCCGGAAATGCGTTCCCTCCTCAACACGTGTAAGTTTAACAATTGTAGGCACATCAATGAACCCGGCTGTATGGTACTTCTAGCCGTCGAAGAAGGTCTAATTGAACCCTCACGATATGACAGCTATCTGAGTATCTACCAAAACGAAGATAATCGGAGTTAAGGGATTACTTCACTCTTTTTCTTCTCACACCAAAAGCAATGCCACCGAGTAAGCCGATGATCAAGACGATTGATCCGGCTAAAGATACGGTATTACTGATTTTCATCGTCTGTGGATCGAATACAAACTCTACGGTGTGATTTCCTCCTGGCAATTGTAGTGCTCTCAAAATATAATCTGCACGGATAATAGGCAATTCCTTTCCGTCTACATAAGCCTTCCATCCTTTTGTATAATAGACCTCAGAAAAAACAGCAAAGACGTCATGTGGTGCGGTATACTCATAGGTCAACTTATCGGGGTGGTAGGACACTAGCTTGATGGACGCATTGAGGGGCTCACGCAAACGCGACATGTCCAATTGATTCTTAAACTCCTCATGTACGAAGGCTTCTTTTGTCGCGTTAAAACTACTAATAGCTTGCATTTCCTGCGCATTATCGCGCACCATGGTTACTTTATCCACAAACCAGGCATTGCCGGCTGCGGTGCTACGCCTTTCGATACGCTCGGCTCCGTTTTTTGGATCTTTGGTAATGACATAACGTACATTAAACATATCCAACACATCTTCGTTGATTGCACCATTAAATTGATGTTCGAGGAGCTCCTGGAAGCGCATTAGCTTCGCTGCATGATATCCGCCTAGGCTATGGTGGAAGTAGGATGCCCGGGCATCTGAGAAAGGGTTGGTGGTCATGTCCAACACACGATAGTGTGGATCTTTGTCCATACGGATTAACTGATCGACTTCGCGTTCTTGAAAAGGCGTACTAGACACCCTTTTGTCTACGAAAATATCGTTGTTTAGGTAACGCTTGTCCACCGACCATAGGTCGCCGAGCGTCAAGATTCCTAATCCCACGATCAATACGGTGGCACTGGTCTTCTTCTTGATGAAAAGCCAGACCAGAACAAAGGCTATCGCTACAATAAAGAAAGAACGCCAAGCATCAGAAGAGGCCAGCGCAGACCGATCTTTAATCAAGGCTGCCGAGAGCTGGTTCGCCAGATTGGTATCGCCAAACTGTTGTCCCAACATAGCGACAAACTCGCTGTAGTTGGTCGGCCTAAAGTTAAAAAACAGTCCGGGCATCAAGGCTACGAGGAGACATACGCCCCCAACACCAGCAAAGGTGTATAGCACTTTTTTATCCAGATTGACAATCTCGTTGCCCCTGCTTAACAGTTCTTGAACAGCCATAATCGCCAGAAGGGGGATTAAAATCGCAACGATTACTAAAATTGATTCGACAGCTCTAAACTTGTTGTACAGCGGGAAATAGTCAAAGAACAAGTCTGATACCAAAGGAAAGTGTTTCCCGAATGCCAGCAACAATACCAACGCTCCTGCACCGACAATCCACCATTTGAGCCGATCCCGCACGATGATCAGTCCCAGTACAAAGAGGAAAACCACACCTGCTCCGAAATACCAAGGCCCAGAAGTAAATGGTTTTTCACCCCAGTAAGTCGGTAAGCTCTGCGCCATATCCACGGCTTGGTTCTGGGGGACCTGTAAATTTGTAAAAAATTTCACCACCTCGGATGACTTATCCAACACACCTTGAGAGCGACCTCCATAGGCATTTGGTATCAGGAAAGTAATATTCTCGCCGATACCCTGACTCCAATCGTAGGCGTATTTTCTATCCAAGCCCGAGGACTTCCCGTTCTCTTCGACCTTCACGATGTTGGCTTTTCCGCGCGTGGTCAATTTACTATATTCATAGGTCGGGAACAACACAGAAGCGTTGACTGCTACTGCCACCGCTGCGGCAAGCACTTGCATACCCGTAGCTTGCATAAATGGCTTTAGCTTTTTGTCCCTTATGGCATAATATAGCTCAAAACCACATAATACGAGTAGGGTGATGAATAGATAATAGGTCATCTGGACGTGGTTCGCACGGATTTCCATGGCCAGAAAAAAGGCCAACAGTGCACCTCCCAAATATTTATTTCCCCGGTAGGTGAGGATAATCGAGCCGATGATCGGGGCCATATAGGCTAAGGCATAAGCTTTGGTAATATGTCCTGCCTCGATATAGATAAAATTATACGACGAAAAGGAGATGGCAATAGCACCTACAGCAGCCAGCCACGGACGAATACGCAGTACGCTCAGGAGGAAGTAACTCCCCAATAGAAACAAGAGAATAACATCGGCAGGTTGTGGAAAGACAGACTTCAGCAATGGGCTGATATAAGTCGCAATATTGTGGCTATGCTTATACCATATTTGATAGGTCGGCATACCTCCGAACATGGTATTTGTCCATTGTGGAGCATGACCATCCTTATCTTGGTAGGCAAATATTTCTTGCTGACTGCCCGCAGCTTGGATGACATCATGTTGAGACAGCGTCTTCCCTTGCCAAACAGGTGTGAAGTAAAAAAATACCAGAACAAAAAAGATGGCCACGACGGCGATATGTGAGGAGTTCTGCTTAAACCAATTTTTCATCTGAAGAATTTACTTTTTAGTGGAGATGAAGCCCTGCCTACCGCAGGCAGGTATCATGAGCGTATCGTTACTTGTTGTAAGCGGCATACTCATGAGGGTTTCATCCAAATAGTTTGTTTATATAATAATTTTATGCTTCTTTTTTTTATTAAAAATCAAAAATATAGAAATGATTTTAATAATTCCTATTCGGAGAATATTAGTTTCCTTTTTCAATCAGTTTTTTGATATCCGACAACTCCCCGAAAAGTACTAATAAGTCATTTTCCTGCAATATGGTGTCGGACTTAGCAATACCTGAAGCTTCCTTGTGGGGCACATTGCTTCCCTTTTCCTTCCGGTCGGAAACGGTGAGTGTAGTCAGGACAATGACCTTGTATTTGTTGGTCAAGTCAGCTTCACGGAGGGACATGCCTACATATTTTGCCGGCACACGTGTCTCGATGATGCTATATCGATCGGACACCTTGAAGGAATCAATGATGTCAATATTGTCTAACCGCATAGCCAATCGCTCGGCTGCCTCTTCCTCGGGCATGATATACTCATCAATCTGCATGGCCTCCATGACAGTTTTCTGCAAGTCCGATACTACCCGTCCAATAATCCGCTGCACGCCTAGTTGTTTGATCAAGGCTGTAGTCAGGAGGGACGCGCCTTCATCTTCGCCAATAGCCACAATAACCGCATCGCTATCACGTAGCGGCAAGGCGCTTACGGCCTCCCTGTCGGTGGTATCGAGGCATACCGTGTGGGTAATCTTATCCTTCAGCTGCTCGACAATATGGATATTCCTATCGGCCCCAATGACTTCATGCCCCAGCTCTGTCAAATGGACTGCTAACGATTTGCCAAAATGGCCCAAGCCTAACACAATATATTTCATTATTCTTCTATTTTTTAAAACAACACCTTTTCCGTAGGATAAAGGTAACTTTTGTTTTTGGTATTCTTAATAAATGCAACAAGCAAGGTAAGTGTGCCGACACGACCGACAAACATGGTGATGATGATGACCATCTTGCCCATCGGGCTCAAGGAGGGGGTAATCCCCAAACTCAAACCACAGGTGGAATAGGCCGATACCGTCTCGAACAATAGTTTTTTCATAGGTTGATGGGGATCCGAAAAGTTCAGCACAACAAACGATACACCGATTGTCAAAATCGAAAGGACAATAATTGCAAACGCTTTATGTACAGACTCGGAGGCAATCCGCCTTTTATAGACCTCAATAGATTCTTTCCCTCGCGCCAGCGCGACAATATTCATCAATGCTATCGCTACGGTCGTCACTTTGACTCCTCCGCCTGTAGAGCCGGGAGAGGCACCGATCCACATTAATGTGGTGACCATGATTAAGGTGGGTACACTGATAAAATTGAGATCCACCGAATTGAATCCTGCCGACCGGGATGAATTTGCCATAAAGAAGGTCGTTACCCACTCGCCAATGGTGTGGCGGTCGACCACTAAAGTATGCGATTGTTCCATGATAAAGTACGAAATCGTAGCGAGTACGATGACCACGAAATTGCAGCTAAGGACAAATTTCGAATTGTATCGAAAGGTTTGTGCTTTATGGGTGTATTTTTTCTTGAGGATATACTGGCGAATGAATTCCTTAGCTTTTGCTTGAAAATAGGTATAAAAATTATAGACTGTTCCAAACCCCAGCCCTCCCCAGATAAAGATAAAGGTCAGTACAAGCTGAAAATTGTAGTTAAAACGGTATGCTTCATGGCGTATGCCATCCTGCAGGATGGAAAAACCCGAGTTACAAAAGGCCGAGATCGCGTGGAATGCTGCGAAGAAGATACGATCTCCCACAGTGGCGAAGATGCGGGAATCCAAGGTCAGGTAGATAAATACCCCACCAATAAACTCAAAAAGCAGCGTGATAAAAATAATCTTCAGCAGGGTAGAGATGACCGAATTTAACTTATTTTCGCCGAGGATCTCCCCGAACATCAGCTGGTTCTTAAACGAGAAACCTCCAGAAAAGAAATAACCAAAGAAGCCGGTGAAGGTCATAATGCCCAAGCCACCGACCTGGATCAGCACCATGATGACGGACTGACCAAACAAGGTAAAGTTGGTCGAGATATCGGTCACGGTTAACCCGGTAATGCATACCGCACTGGTCGCCATAAAAAACGCATCCAAGAAACTCAGGGGAGCTACAATAGTCGTGCGAGGGAGCATCAGCAATACCGTCCCAATCAGGATTAACCCTAGAAAACTGATGACAAATAGAATGGTCGGATTAAAATAAAAGTTATCGAAAAAAAGGCTCCGTTTGGAAAGCTCCGACAGAAAAATCAATGCGATACCCAAATATACCCATTCATTCTTCGTCATAAATTGCAACATATCTGCGTCGACGAGCCGGGCAGCGCCTATCAGTACGAAGTAAACAATGATAACCAGTCCCGAATAGTGGGACACATCAATCTTATTTAACGCGAATATCGATGACAGGGTACGGAACAGTTCACAGACAAACAAGCCATAAAACATGGCGTGAATAGCGCGGTTCGTATGTTCGGCCAGGGAAGGGTTGGTAATGTATCCGATATGCACGATCACCGTCAACGCACAGACCAAACTCACATAAAACATAATCCGGTCTACAGCTTCTGTGCGATATCGAAAGATGTATTTTAAAAACCCTGCGATAGCTTTCATTCTACAATAGTAGCAATATCATTACTCAAAATGACATAACTGCACTTAATTTTCCTCCTTTTTATCCTTTTTCTTGAAAATATTCTTGAAAAATCTTCCGGTATCTTTTACGACTTTCTTTGTACCCTTTACCGCATCTTGTGCCGTACTCGCAGCGCCCGTTAATCTTGCTTCCCTTTCTGGACTTATTCCTGCACACTGTTTAATACCGTCCAGTAAGCTCTGCCATAGGGTTTTGAAAAACGAATGTTCCGGTACGCGTGTATAATCGACCTTGGCTATGGTATACACACCTTTTCCATCGGGATTACTGTTGTTGATGATAATTTCGTTGATGAGAAAAGACACGACTTTCTTGGCCTTTTTATCTTGTCCATCCACAGGTTTGTTGAGCAAGTTGATCTTCAGATCGTCGTAATCGAACCGGAATTCCCCCCAGTTTTTATAATCATTTCCCTCCATATTGAAAGCTACCTTATGGATTTGACCGGAAGCGAGCTCTACATTCAACAGAGGTCTCAGGATGCGGTTGAAATCCGTTGCTTTCATGGATCCTACGGTTCCTTTATAGGTATGGAAGCCATTGGCGCTCAGCATATCAAAACCAAACTGTGCATGAAGCTTGCCCCTGTCCATGATTTTTGCGGTCAGGTCTGCACGCATATATTTGTCTTGTCGCAGTTTCAGCGTATCGTTTGTCACATTAGTCAACGTACCCTGCGCATGGTCAAAAGTAATGGAGCCCTCCTTATTAAATTTTGCACTAAACTCATGGTAACCTACGGATATATCGTCCACAAACAAGCTGTCTATGCGTAGCAACTTTTTCATCTTCATGAGCTGCTGATGGGGGGATCGTCCAATTTTGCTGATTCCCTTTTTTGGATAGCGTTTGTCCTGGAACAGATCCACGGATCCATTTTTGATTTGCACCTTTGCGGCAATGGTTTGCTGGTCTTCGATAAAGCGTCGGAAATCCAATTGTTCGAAGCGTAGGGTGTCAAACTTCAGAATGGCCATGGTGACATTCTGCTTCTTTTGCTTATAAAAAGAAGCCTTATTCATCTTAGGAGCGTACTCTACTTTTGTAAATAAGACATTTTGGTCCCGGGTATTGATCAGGAGATCTTTAAACTTTGCCTTATAAAACCCATCGGGCAGCTCATATTCAAATGCGGGTATCCGTACTTCTACCATCTTGGTATAAAAGAGGCGTGATGTATCCGAGACGGAGGTTTCGTCGACGAGCACATCGTGCACATGGATATTCACCTTGTCCAGATCGATATCCGAACTTTTACCTTCTTCGATCTTTGAATATTTAAACAAGATATCGTCTATACGGATATCTTTTACATTGACGGATGTAAAAACATCTTTGATGCTTTCATAGAGTGTTTGTGGTGGTTTCTCCACGATGGTATCATTGAACGCATGGTACTCACTCATCAGGTGTATATCAGGCTGCTCAAAAATAATGGTCTTGATATTCAATTTTTTGTTGGATAAAACATCCATCAAGCTAAAGCGGCGAACTTTCAGGGCTTTGATCTTGATATGGTACCTGTTGTTGGGAGCCAATTTGAGCATGATCATTTTCTGGTAAACCGCCGAGTCGGGAATCAGCTCGGCTTGGTGCAACGTGGCATTACCCAAGGCCACATTGAGGTCCAGATGTTCGTATTTTAAGGTATAGAGCCCGCCTGTAGCGTTGTGGACAACCTCCTGTAATTTGGCTTCGACAATAGGTTGCCAATTTCGACTATAATACCACGTCACACTTACCAACAGTAATATGATGAACAGCACAACACCTATTATCCATTTCCAAATTCGCTTCATTTAAACCTCCTTAGTTACCACTAGTGACTTAAACAAGATTTCTAGGTAATTGTTTTTTTGCTCCTTATGACGCAAAGAATGCCATTTCTTCAGCTTTATCTGGCCAGCATGTAGACCTTATTCGCCTATCGCATAATAGCGGAATCCCAGTTCTTCGACTTCCGCCCTTTGGAGGAGTTTACGTCCATCAAAGATAAAGGCTGGTTTGTTCATGTTCGCCTTTATGCTAGCCCAGTCGTAGGTTTTGAATTCATCCCATTCGGTCAGTATGGCAATCGCATGTGCATTTTTACACGCCTCATACGGATCGTCATATACGGAGACCTGCGCTTTGTTTTCGTCGGTACTGCGGCTGTTGAGATGGTCCAAGTCGATGAACACCTTCTCTGCCGGCACCTTAGGATCGTAAACCGCAATATTGGCTTGCTCATTGAGCAAAAGGTCGGTCACATATATCGCTGGTGACTCCCGCGTGTCGTTGGTATCCTTTTTAAATGCCCACCCCAGTACAGCAATACGTTTCCCCGAGACAGTATTGAAAAGTGTTTGGACGATATGATCTGCAAAGCGTTGTTTTTGGTGGTCATTCATGATGATAACCTGTTCCCAATAATCGGCGACTTCATGGAGGTTATATGAGCGTGCAATATAGACGAGGTTGAGAATGTCCTTTTGGAAACAAGAGCCTCCGAAGCCGACTGATGCTTTCAGGAATTTAGCACCAATACGGGAGTCCATACCAATCGCTTTAGCGACTTCTTCGACATTGGCGCCGGTTTTCTCACAAAGCTCCGATATGGCATTGATGGAAGATACCCGCTGTGCCAAGAAGGCGTTGGCGGTCAATTTTGACAGTTCAGACGACCAAAGGTTGGTGGTGATGATTTTCTCACGTGGTACCCACCTGGCGTAAATGTTTACCAAGGCCTCGATGGCTTCGGGATGCTCGCCACCAATCAATACACGGTCGGGATTCAACAAGTCCTGTACGGCTGTTCCTTCCGCTAAAAATTCGGGATTAGAGAGAATATGAAAATTGACACCGCTGGCGGTATGGTGCAAGATACTTTGGAGTGCGGCAGCGGTACGTACAGGAAGTGTAGACTTTTCAACGACGATTTTGTCCGTTCGAGCCACTTCGGCAATCTGGCGCGCACATAGTTCTATAAACTTGAGGTCCGCAGCCATACCTTTCCCTTTGCCGTAGTTTTTGGTCGGTGTGTTTACCGAGATGAAGATCATATCGGCTTCATCAATGGCTTCACGAACAGCCGTGGAGAAGAATAAATTCTTGTTTCTTGCACCACCGACAATCTCGGCCAAGCCCGGCTCGTAGATCGGAAGGTTATCGAGATTTTCATCGTTCCATGCTGCGATCCGTTGGGCATTCATGTCCACCAAGGTGATTTGAAGATCAGGACACTGTTGGGCAATGACCGACATGGTGGGTCCGCCAACATAACCGGCACCTATACAACAGATTTTTTTTACTTCAATAGCCATGCATTCTAAGTTTATTTTTATTTGCAAACAAACTTAAATAAAATGCCTTAGCTTTCAAGAACCGAATATTAAATGAGCTCATGTATACCCTTGAAAATAGACAAAAATGCATAATGCCTATTACAAAAAATGTTTTGTTGCGATTTGTGTCGTGCGATTTGCGATCCGTTACTGGTCATCGGTCGAACTTTCCGGTGACAACTGTTTCAACAGCCGCTCGACCTCTTCCTCCGAGGCAGTGAGCTTAGCCTTGCAGATAGCAATCAGCTGAGAAGCCTTTTTAATCTTTTCGGCAAGTTCATCAACGGTGACCTCGCCGACTTCAATGTCTCTCACGATAGACTGTAATTCGTTAAGGGCATCGACATACGTATAATTCTGTTCCATAGACGCTAACTTTTTTTGGTGATTGTACTGGTTATTTTACCTTCGAACAAGATGGTTTCTACTTGATCGCCTTCGCGTACTTGTTCCGTACTTCGCAATGCTTTACCGTTAATTAATGTGATACTAAAGCCCCTTTCCAATAACAGGTGCGGGTCTGCCATTTTCACGATTTTTTGGATATGCACTAAACTGGCGTATTGCTCTTTCAAAAATTGCTGACTAAACAGATGGAGTCTTTGGGAAAGCATCTGTATACGATGATGCTCTGCGGTCAGCAAATTTCCGGCACTCCAGGAAAGCTGCTGGGCAAGCCGATGTAACCCTTCCTGCTCGTGTACAAATTTAGTGGTGGAGCTGTTTATCAATCTTTCTTGCGCCTGATCCAGAGGAACGGCAAAGTTGTGGAACTTTTGAATAAGAAAGTCAGCAAGTTCACTCGGGGTAATTGCATTCTTGTAGGATACCATCTCGCTGACCGTTTCATTGGTCGAATGCCCTATGCCAGTCAATACAGGAATTGGAAAGATCGCTATGGACTTGGCTAATGCATAATTATTATAACTGGACAACCCCACCTCACCTCCGCCCCCACGAATGATGGCAACCGCATCGTATGATTCAGCCCTTTCGGCGATGACGGCGAGCTGTCTGATGATTGACGGGACAGACTTGTCTCCTTGAAGGAGAGCCGGATAGAGTGTCGTTTCTAACCGGTATCCCCAGGGATTATGTTGGATAATCTTATAAAAATCCGATAGGCCCTTGCTGGTTTCGACAGAGATAATCGCCAACCTTTTGGGAACAAGTGGAAAAGGCAGCCGTCTGTTGGCCTCAAAAAGATCTTCTTCCTGCAAGCGCTTGATGCTTTCTTTTTTTTCTTTTTCCAATTCGCCGAGAACAAAGCTCGAATCGATATCGACGATACGCAAGCTGAGCCCATGCAACGGGTCGTACGAAATTCCCGCTTGAAACAAAATGGAAATTCCGTCACGTAATGGCTCATTCAGGAGACTAATAAATTGTTGATTGATGCGCTCAAAGTCACTCTTCCAGAGAATAGAACGGATTTCAGCGACAACTTTACCCTCTTTTTTTTCCACCAGCTCGGGATAGCAATGTCCCGAATGTTTGTAATGATTGAGTTTATTCATCTCCGCCTTCACCCAATACAAACTGGTGTAACGATCCGCAATGGTCTTCTGGATGCTTCTCGTAACCTCCAATAAGGAAAAGACTGTTCTATCTTGAATACTCTCCGGCACATTCAAACTTAGATAAAATGCTTCGAATTCACGAACTGAATGTTAAATATTAGTACATTTACCTTATATTCATTAAAGCATGAAATGTATAGCAAGACAAGGCTTATTGCTGTGTTTAGGTTTGTTTTTCTTTATAGCACAGGGGTATGCTCAAGCGACACGCACGGTCGATAACCATACCATGCTATTATACAATCGCGCTAATATTATCCCTTTTAAACAGTTAGACGCCCTAAAGATTGCTGTTGTTACACCGAGGAAGGCCAGCTACCCAAGCTTTACCTATATGATGGGGCGGTATGCAGCGTTTTTAGAAACGGATTTTGCCAATTATACCGCATCGACAAAGTTCTCCAATACGATCATCCTTGCCGGCAAAACTTCCGAACTTACGGCAGATATCCTTCTTAAAGCCCGGCAATCGGCCAGCATCGGCAAACAGGTCATCGTGTGTACTTTTGTGGAAACACCGGGTGATGTTTCCCTACAAAGTCCCCGATTCGGAGGGCAACTTACAGAGCTTGTCTCCTTCGGTAGTGGGGTTGTCGTCCAGGAAAATATGGCCATGAGCCTATTTGGCGGTATGGCTATTACCCAAGGTCTAGCGGTCAACAGGACCACATGTACACGCATGCAATATGCGAACATCAACCGGGCGGCATGGGACATCACCGCGATGACCAAGCAAATAGATCAGATAGCCGCCGAAGCCATTCGCGAACGCGCAACACCCGGTATGGTGGTCATGGCGATAAAAAGCAACCAAGTTATCTTTGAAAAAGCTTACGGATACCATACTTATGAACACAGGATCCCTACACGGCTGGATGACTTATTCGATCTGGCGTCGGTCAGTAAAATAGCAGGTACTACGCCAGTTATCATGCATTTACATGAATTGGGCAAAATCGACTTGGAAAAGACCATAGGTGATTATCTGTGGGAGAGTAAGGAGACCAATAAATCAGCCATTACCTTGCGTAGTGTGCTGTTACATGAGGCTGGTTTCATCCCCTATATCCCTTTTTATCGGGAATTGAAAGATGGTGACCTGCAATCCTATCCGTCTACAACACATCAGGTGAAAATCGCAGATAATGTCTATCTGCTGACGGATTACTACAGAAACGTGATGTGGCCGACGATGTTGAAATCGTCTGTCAAACCTGTCGGAAACTACGTATATTCGGATATCAGTATGTACGTGATGAAAGAAATAGCGGAGCAGGTGTCGAGCACACCGATGGATGCGTATGTGGAGCATTGGCTCTATAAACCAATAGGTATGAAAACGGCCGGATACAACCCAAGAAATCGCTTTGCAAAAAATCGGATCGTGCCAACGGAGTTGGATACTGCCTTCCGTAAGGTCTTATTAGAAGGCTATGTTCATGATCAAGGAGCGGCTATGGCCGGCGGTGTCGCGGGGCATGCGGGGCTGTTTGCTACGGCAAACGATTTAGCGATCTATGGACAGTTGTTGTTAAACCGAGGCGAGTACGGTGGTGTACGGTATTTTCAAGGAGAGACAGTAGATTTGTTTACCTCCAGGCAGTCGAAGAAGAGCCGTCGGGGGCTAGGCTTCGACCGTTATGACCCCAACAGCACGAGTGGTTATCCCTCCAAGCTTGCCAATAGCTCGGTGTACGGCCACACCGGGTATACCGGAACGTGCATATGGATCGATCCACAAAATCAGTTAACCTATATCTTTTTATCCAATCGCGTGCATCCACAAGTGACGAGTAAATTGATGGATCTGAATATACGAAGCCGGATACAGGACGTTATTTATGAAACTATACTTACTAAACAATGATGTACAGGAACTCTTTTTTAATTTTATTTCTTTCCTTTTTTGCCGTATCGAATCTACATGCACAAGATTTCGAAAAGCTGCACAAAGACATGATAGTCGTTGATGGCCACAATGATGTTATTGCAACCGCTATGATGAGAGGGCGGGATATCGGTTTGGAGTTGGATACCGGGCATACCGATATTCCTCGTCTCCAGAAGGGGGGTGTAGATGTACAGGTGTTTGCCGTGTGGTCCAATGACAAGCGGTGGCCCACCGGAGCCTTTAAGCAGGCCAACGATCAGATTGATTCCTTAGTCAGTGCTATTGCCCGTAATGTTTCAAAAATCCAACTTGCCAAGACGACCCAAGATATCAACCACATTGTCGGAGAGGGTAAGATTGCCGCTGTAATCGGTATTGAAAGCGGGCATATGATCGAAAACTCCATAGCGAACCTGCAGACGCTCTACGATCGGGGCGCGAGGTATCTTACATTGACGTGGAACTACAACCTTCCATGGGCAACAGCTGCGGCTGTAGAAGATGAAAAACCGATCGAAGAGCAGCAGGGTTTGTCCGAGGAGGGGAAAAAGATTATCCGCAAAATGAATGAACTGGGTATGCTGGTGGATTTATCCCATGCTAGCAAAAAGACCTTTTACGATGTCATGGCTATTACCTCCAAACCGGTCTTAGTCTCCCATAGCAATGCTGCGGCGCTTACACCGCACTTTAGAAACCTGGATGACCAGCAGTTGGCAACCTTTGCTAAAAACGGAGGAGTCGTGGGGGTGAATTTCTACTCTCCTTTTTTGGATTCGGCCTATGATAAACGCCTCAAAGATCTTTACACCAAGCAGCTGGGTAAAGAACCCACCAAAAACATGAGTACACGAGCGCAGTATAACAAGCTTACCAAGGAAAACCAACATCTCGCCAATACACCCTTGTCCAACCTACTCGACCACATCGATTATCTGGTGCAGCATGTCGGGGTAGATCATGTGGCGATTGGCTCTGATTTCGACGGGATAGAGTCGCCTCCTCAAGGCTTAGAGGATGTGTCCAAATTTCCACGGCTCACAAAAGCGCTGTTGGAAAGAGGTTATGCCGTGGAGGATGTTGCCAAGATCATGGGATTGAATTTTTTGAGAGTTTTGAAGGAAAATGAGCAATAAGCTGCTGATGGATTTTAAACCGATGAACTTTTTAGAAATGTTTTTTTCTACTTTCGTATAATGGCTAAGTCAAAATCAGCATATTTCTGTCAGTCCTGTGGATACGAGTCCGCCAAATGGTTAGGACAGTGTCCTTCGTGCAAACAGTGGAACTCCTTTGTAGAGGAGGTTCTTGAAAAAACATCTTCACGTGTACCCGAATGGCGCAGCGCAACAACGATGGGTGGACAAAAGCGTGTTAGTAAAGCGGCCGTTATCCATGAAATCGTGTACAACGAGGAGCAGCGTGTACTAACACCGGACAAAGAATTCAACCGCGTATTGGGGGGTGGGATCGTACCAGGATCTTTGGTATTGATCGGAGGTGAGCCTGGTATCGGTAAATCGACCTTGATGTTGCAACTCGCATTATCCATGCCGCATGCCAAGGTCTTGTACATCTCGGGAGAGGAAAGTGAGCAGCAGATAAAAATGCGTGCAGAGCGGCTTTCTCAAAATGCCCAGGCGAACTGCTATATATTGACGGAGACATCCACCCAGAATATCTTCAAGCAACTAGAAGTTATCGCACCAAATATGGTGGTAATCGACTCGATCCAGACTCTACATTCGGCACAAATTGAATCGGCACCGGGATCCGTGTCTCAAGTACGGGAATGCACCGCTGAGCTCTTGCGCTTTGCGAAGGAAACCAATACGCCTGTATTTATCGTAGGGCATATCACTAAAGATGGGTCTATTGCAGGCCCGAAGGTATTGGAGCATATGGTGGATACAGTATTGCAATTTGAAGGAGACCGACATCACGTCTATCGTATTTTGCGTTCCGTGAAAAACAGATTTGGTTCTTCTTCAGAGCTAGGAATCTACGAGATGCAAGGGTCGGGACTTCGGGAGGTCTCGAATCCTTCAGAAATTATGATCTCGCAACGGGATGAGCCAACAAGCGGTGTGGCTATAGCAGCCATGTTGGAGGGTATGCGACCGCTGTTGATCGAGGTACAAGCCTTGGTCTCCAATTCGGCCTTTGGAACGCCCCAGCGTAGTTCTACTGGCTTTGACACGAAGCGGTTGAATATGCTCTTGGCTGTTTTAGAGAAGCGCTTCGGCTTTCGGTTGAGTACACAGGATGTGTTCTTAAATATCGCCGGGGGACTACGTGTGGAAGATCCGGCGATCGACTTGGCTGTGATAGCAGCAATTATTTCTTCCCAACAGGACCTCCCCTTGCCTAGTCAGGTAACTTTTGCAGGTGAGGTCGGTCTGTCGGGCGAAATCCGGGCGGTCAATCGAATCGAACAACGGATCAGCGAAGCAGAAAAATTAGGTTTTGATGGTATTTTTATTTCGAAGTACAATACCAAAGGCTTGGATGCCAAGAAATACAATATTGCTATACGGCCTGTGGCAACATTAGAAGATGTTTTTAGGGCTTTATTTGGTTAGCACAAAATTTGCTATCTTTCTTTACTTTTGACAAAATTGGCTATATGATTAAACGTTCCGTTCTGCTGGCGGTGCCTGTTCTATTTTTCGGAGTGCTGGGGTTATGTGATAGGGTTCAGGCGCAGAAGACCGGTGCGGATCCATCGGGGTATATCCATAAATACAATAAGAATTTTGATGGTATTGGCCCTAAAGTTTACATCCTTCCAGCCCCAAGGACCAAAAAGGAGATGCTGACAGATACCTATAAAGGCATTATTCCATTTCAGGATTCCATACAGGATGCCTTGAAATATCAAAAGTTCATTGCTAATTTCAAGGTAACGTCCAATGAGGCGATCGTACAACGTCTCCTCGACCCAGTCCCGACGACTGAGGGCGCTTGGGATTCATTAATTCGGGAACACTTGGACCAGAACAGCCTCGATATTGCCTACGGCCTGCTCAACGAACAGGCACGGCAGGCTGCATTAAATGGCCGGATAAACTGGAGTATCGAGCTGTTGGAGCGTGCTAAGGACTATGCTATCATACGCCACCATCCCCAAGATATCGCCATTCTACAGGCCAACCTCGCCACGCTACAGTTTCTCGATCTCAATGCCGCTGAAGCCAAAAAACACGAGGAAGCGTATTATGTGCAGGCTAGCAAAGACAAAAACACGATCAACCAAGGACAGTCCTTGGTTAAACTCGCTCACATACAGGCTCTGGCAGAAGACTATGCCACAGCTGAAAATACGATCATCCGTAAAGCTATCCCATTGTTCAATCGAGCTCGCTACTATGAAGGAAAGGTATGGGCCTGGGAGATGCTCGCCGACATCTATCAACGACAAAACAAACATGTTCAAGCACAGTGGTTCTTGATCCAAGCGCGAGATCTCGCACAGGCAAAAAACCAGCATAGTGAACTTGCCGAGATCGAATATATGTTAGGTTCTTCAAAGTTCATCCAAAAGAACTTTGAAGTAGCCAAAACAGAATTTATCCAGGCCTATGATCTCGCCGATAAGGAGGATAACGATTTATTAAAACTCGCTATCGTCGAAAAACTGGGCAATATCTATTTGCTGCAAAACAACCTTGAACTTGCCGATAAGCTGCTTACCGAGTATTGGCAGTTGCGTACGGTGCTGTTTTAGTATTAAGTAGTTAGTGCTAAGTATTAAGTAACTAGTACTTAGTATTTAGCTCTTAATTTACGCCGTTACTTTATCGACGGTTTTACAAATTAGCAGTTTTACATAACGTCGCAACCCTATAACTTTTGTAACTTCGTAACTCTGTAACTTTGTACATCAACAGATCACGACTATGGCGACGCGTATTCCTTTAGCAGAACGGCTGCGGCCGAAAACTTTAGCAGATTATGTAGGGCAGCAGCATCTTATGGGCGAGGGTGCGGTCTTACGTTCGGCGATTGAGCGGGGTAATATCCCGTCTATGATCCTTTGGGGGCCTCCAGGAGTGGGCAAAACTAGCCTAGCCTATCTCATCGCTAAGGAATTAGATCGTCCTTTTTTTAGTCTTTCTGCTATAAAGTCTGGCGTAAAGGAGGTGCGTGAAATCATCGACAAAGCCGAACAGTTGAAGAACTTTAACCAATCGCAGCCGATACTTTTCATCGATGAGATCCACCGTTTCTCCAAATCACAGCAAGACTCCTTACTCGGTGCGGTGGAGAAAGGACTGGTTACATTGATTGGCGCCACCACGGAAAATCCCTCCTTTGAAGTGATCTCGGCTTTACTATCACGCTGTCAGGTATATGTACTTGAGCATCTTAGCGAACAGGAGCTTATTTCCTTAGTGCAAAAGGCAATGCAGGAAGATGACTTCCTTAAAAAGGATACGATCAATCTGCAGGAATATGAAGCCCTGATCCGGCTGTCGGGAGGAGATGCACGACGTCTGTTGAATATCTTTGAGCTGGTTGTTGATGCTGCCGTACCTTACCATACTGCCATAACCAACGATTTTGTGTTGAAGCAGGTACAGCAGAACATGGCACGCTATGACAAAACGGGGGAGCAACACTACGATATCATCTCGGCATTTATTAAATCTATTCGGGGCTCCGATCCCAATGCTGCCATATATTGGTTGGCAAGGATGATCGAGGGTGGCGAGGATCCCTCCTTTATTGCCCGAAGATTGCTGATCCTAGCCTCGGAAGATATTGGCAATGCGAATCCCAATGCCTTATTGCTGGCCAACACTTGTTTTCAAGCCGTCAATGTAATTGGTTGGCCTGAGGGACGTATTATTTTGGCACAAGCGGTGACCTATTTGGCCTGCTCGGCAAAAAGTAATGCCTCCTACGAGGCGGTCAACAAAGCGCAGGCCTTGGTGCGACGAACGGGAGATCTCTCTGTACCACTACATTTGCGGAATGCTCCGACAAAGCTGATGAAAGAGTTGGACTATGGTGCGGAGTATAAGTACGCCCATGCCTTCACGGGCAATTTTGTGGAACAGGAGTTTTTGCCCCAAGAGATCACAAATACAACGCTCTATGAACCCGGATCCAACAGTGCCGAAGAGAAGCTCCGCCAGTCGCTGCGCGAGAAATGGAAGGGTAAGTATGGGTATTAGTTAATTGTTCCCGCTATTTGCTGTTTCTAATGGCATTATTTATATTTGGCGACATTCAATGGGAAATATATGTTACCAAAAATCAACTTTACCGAGACACCAGCATACCAATATCTTGCTGATCATTTTATAGATTTAAGTGAGAAACCACTAAAAGAACTATTTGCAGAGGATGCTAATCGTTATGAGAAATTCTCTCTTTTCTTGGAGGATATCTTATTTGATTATTCCAAAAACAGAGTCAATGAACAAACGATGGCTTTGTTGATACAATTGGCGCGTGAATGTCAACTCGATGTCGCTATCGGAGCGATGTTTGCAGGTGAAAAGATCAACGTCACCGAAGGAAGGCAGGTGCTTCATACCGCTTTACGCAACCGTTCCGGAAATCCTATTTGGGTGGAAGGTGAAGATATTATGCTGAAGGTCCGTGCTGTGCAGAAGCAGATGAAAGCCTTTTGCGCCAAGATATTGTCGGGCGAATGGAAGGGTTTCACCGGGAAAGCGATTACAGACATCGTAAACATCGGTATCGGCGGCTCAGACTTGGGACCAGTGATGGTGACAGAAGCACTGAAACCGTACAAAACGCATCTCGATGTACACTTTGTCTCCAATGTGGATGGCACCCATATTGCGGAGGTCTTGAAAAAGGTCGATCCTGAGACGACGTTATTCCTTATCGCATCAAAAACGTTTACCACGCAAGAAACGATGGCAAATGCCGAGTCTGCAAAGCGATGGTTCTTGGCCAATGGTGGTCAAGAGCAGGATGTCGCGAAACATTTCGCTGCACTCAGCACGAATGAAAAAGGTGTAGCCGCCTTTGGTATCGACACGGTCAACATGTTTGAGTTTTGGGATTGGGTCGGAGGCCGCTATTCCCTGTGGTCGGCGATCGGACTATCCATCGCACTGTCCATTGGATATGACAACTTTGAAGAACTATTGGCTGGTGCATACGAAGCCGATCAACATTTTCAGGAAGCACCTTTCGAAGAGAATATTCCAGTAATCATGGGACTACTCGGCGTGTGGTACAACAACTTCTTTGAGGCAGAAAGTCACGCTATATTGCCATATGATCAATATTTACACCGCTTTGCGGCCTACTTCCAACAAGGTGACATGGAGAGTAACGGTAAATATGTAGATCGCAATGGCAACAGGGTGGATTATCAAACGGGACCAATCATCTGGGGTGAACCCGGAACGAATGGCCAACATGCATTCTACCAGTTGATCCACCAAGGTACAAAGTTGATTCCTTGTGACTTCATCGCTCCGGCGATTTCACATAACCCTTTAGGCAATCACCACCAGTTGCTTCTATCAAATTTCTTTGCACAGACAGAGGCGCTGATGAACGGAAAGGACGAAGATGTTGTCGTTAGCGAACTCCGAGCTGCCGGAAAAACCGAAGCGGAGGTCGAAGCGTTAAAAAACTATAAAGTATTCGAAGGTAATAGACCCACCAGTTCTTTTCTACTGAAAAAAGTAACGCCTAAATCATTAGGAACCTTGATTGCGTTATACGAACATAAAATTTTCGTGCAGGGAATTATCTGGAATATCTTTAGTTTCGACCAGTGGGGCGTAGAGTTGGGTAAGCAGCTCGCCAGCCAGATTTTGCCGGAGTTACAGGATGAACGTGTTGTCAACGTGCACGATAGCTCTACAAATGGGCTGATCAATCAATATAAAGCTTGGAGAAGGGACTAATGCTTGGTATTAAGTATTAAGTACTAAGTATTAAGTATGTACTAGTTACTGATCACTGACAACTGATCACTGACAACTGATTACATTTTCCTTTGAATCTTAACTTTTGAATATTTACATTTGAGCATGACCAAAGAACAGATACAAGACTTGAGGGATAGAGTGGGTTCCCTGAGGAGGCACCTTTGACATTGATGCCAAGAAAGCGGAAATAGCCCAATCCACCGAAATAACATTACAGCCGAATTTTTGGGATTCTTCCAAAGCCGCCGAGAAGGTTCTGCAATCTATCAAAAATCTAAAAGTATGGACGGATCAGTATGATGCGGTTACATCTGCTGTCGAAGATGCCGTCATCATGTATGATTTTTTTCAATCGGGAGATGCCGATGAGACCGATGTCAACGAACAGTACCAGCTTGCTCTTCAGCAGGTCGAAAAGCTAGAGTTCAGCAATATGCTGAGTGCCGAGGAAGACCAGCTTGATGCTATTCTCCAGATTACCTCCGGAGCCGGGGGTACCGAGTCTTGTGACTGGGCCTCCATGCTGATGCGTATGTATATCATGTGGGGAGAGAAACACGGCTGTAAGGTAACGGAACAGGATTATCAAGAAGGGGATGTCGCCGGTATTAAGACGGTTACACTGCAGTTTTCGGGAAATTTTGCGTATGGTTATCTGAAAGGTGAGAATGGTGTTCACCGCTTGGTGCGTATTTCGCCTTTCGATAGTAATGCCAAACGACACACTTCCTTCGCGTCCGTATATGTCTATCCACTAGTGGATGACAATATCGAGATCGATGTCAAGGATTCGGAAATTGATTGGGATACGTTCCGATCAGGAGGGGCCGGAGGACAGAATGTCAATAAGGTAGAGACGGCAGTACGTTTGCACCACAAGCCTACAGGTATCGTCATTAAGAATCAAGAAACGAGATCGCAACTTCAGAATAAGGAAAATGCACTGCGCTTACTGAAATCACAATTGTACGAGATCGAGATGCGTAAACGGCAAGAAGCCAGTGCAGCCATTGAAGGTTCCAAAAAGAAGATCGAATGGGGCTCGCAAATCCGTAACTACGTGTTGCATCCCTACAAACTGATTAAGGATCTACGAACAAATACCGAAACCTCCAACACACAGGCTGTCTTGGATGGAGATCTTGACGAATTCCTGAAAGCTTATCTGATGGAGTTTGGTGGATAGCTATAAATTGCTCGTTCTTAAAAAGCATTTTTCCACATCATACTTTCTACCGGTCGGATTGTTTTGTTGTTATATTTAGCATTGCCTTTGGAGTTATAAAAAGTTTCGATATCACCATCGACGACGAAGTAAATCAACTGACCTATCGGCATTCCTGCATAAACACGCACGGGCTGGGCAACGGATATTTCCAGCGTCCAGGTATTGCAGAAGCCCACATCACCTTTTCCGGCGGTAGCGTGGATATCTATTCCCAGACGTCCGGTACTTGACTTCCCTTCCAAGAAAGGCACATGTGCATGTGTTTCGGTATATTCTAAAGTTACGCCCAAATACAATGTGCCGGGTTCGAGCACATACCCCTCTTCAGGTATCTCAAAGTGTTCTATTTCATTGTGCTTCTTGGCATCTAATACGCCATCTTTGTACCTCGCCAGATATTTTCCCAAGTGCACATCATAAGAGTTTGTGCCCAAACATTTCCGATCAAATGGTTCAATAACGATTGCACCATTTTCTATTTCTTCCAAAATTCTAATATCTGATAATATCATACGATTGTATTGCAGGTCTGTCCCATACAGGCCGGCCTCAAAAATACATTATTACTTGAATTCGAACAACTCTTTTTCAGTGAGGTGTCGGGCTCAAGGTAGTTTTAGCGCTCCACCATTTTAATCTCAAAAAGCTTAGACCACAGTTTACCTGTCACAAACAATCGTTTACCGACAGTGTCGTATGCTATTCCATTCAGTTCATTGTCGTAGGGTTGTCTATTCTCAGTATACAAGCCTACTAAATTGATCCGCCCTTCCACCGCACCCTTATTGGGATTGATGATGACGATGACATCCTTTTGATACACATTGGCGTATACTTTGCCATCAATATATTCAAGTTCATTAAGTTGGTCTACTGCGCCGTTCTCATCATAAACAGGGATAACATCCAGCTCTCTTCCCGTTTCAGCGTCCAGAAAGTATAGCCTGTTGGATCCATCCGACTTAATCAGGCGATTCCCATCGTAGGTCAGTCCCCACCCTTCTTTACTATTTCCATACTGAAAAGACCCAAGCTGTTGGAAAGTTTCCTTGTCATAAAAAAACCCTACATTACTCTGCCAGGTAAGAAACACGATCTTATTTCCTACGATAGTGATTCCCTCGCCAAAGTGCTTGTCGTCGATTTCTTCTTTTTTCAATACTTTTCCCGATGTCAGGTCTACTTTCCGTAAGGACGAACGGAGTCCCGTTCCGCTAGGACTACCGGTGCTTTCATAGAGGACTCCATCGGCAAATTGCAATCCTTGGGTGAAAGCATCCGTCGCGTGGGGGTAGGTCTGCACCACTTCAAAACCGTAGTTCTTGGCCGACTCGGGCAAAATCAGGACACTGCTATAAGCAATATCTTCTTTACCACCGATATAGACCTTCGCTGTCAGTGATCGGTCGCCCAAACCAAATAATTTGGTATCTAGCGTTAAGCTCGATGTATCCTGCCTTCTTTCAATGATATGCCCATCCATCGCATATACGACAGAGTCGAGTTCTGTATTCGGAAAATTTAAGGTGATTTTTAAGGTCTCCCCATATAGCGCGCGATGTCCGGAGGGGGGACTTAAGAATTCCAATTTACCGGGAGTTCTACAGCCTATCATGCTGAACAACAAAAACAGTGAAAAACCCAAAAGTACTCTTCTATTCATTTTATATTCTATTTAATGGCTCCAAAAAGCATCTCTAATCAATTCAATCTTTCCAGAAGATAAATATACGGATACTATATCAAATCGGATATCTCCTGCGTAAGAAGATCCGGCCAAAAATACATCTGCCGCACGGATTAGGCATGTCTGCTTGTGTTGATCGACAAATTCATCGGGCGTTCCATAGCGCTCGTTTCTACGACTTTTCACCTCAACGAAAACCAGTATCCCTCTTTCTTTGGCAATAATATCTACCTCCAAGTGTTTATAGCGCCAATTTTGAAAAAGAATTTCATACCCCTTTTCTTTGAGGTACTGTGCTGCCAATGTCTCTCCCAAAGATCCCGCTTCCAGGTGCTTGGCCATGGTTTGGTTTAACGAATGACGATATTTCCCAAAAAATGACCTAAGGTCTTCTCGGCCTCTTTCAGTTTTTGGTATTTAAACAACAAAACCTCCATGTCTTCCACAGATTGCGGATTTTTCATTTCCTCCCGGATTTTCATAATCTCCACCGCACATTTTCTTTTTTTGATCCGGTAAATAGCCTGCAAGACCAACTCTTTTAAATGCTCAATTTCCTGACTGACATAGATTTTCCGTTTGTCATCGTTCCAATTGGGGCTAACTTCATATTGTGTCGCCACACAATCGACGGCCAAATCAGCAACCTCCTTGTTCGTATGGGAGAGAAAAAACTTCGCTTCCGGCACTTCGAAGCTTTCAGCTTGTTTTTTAAATTCCTCGACAATTGTTAAGCTAGGTTTGTCGACAAAGGACACATCACTGATACTTTCTAACAGATAAGGTGCAATAGGAATGTCTCCCTCTCCTTCCCAAGTGACCAGCTCTCTACCATAGTTGAGCAGGATACGTACAATTTCACGCTCCTGCCTAATTTCACTCGTCAGGCCTGCGTCCGGAGAGGTGGATGAATCAGAACGCTGCTGCTCACCCGGATCTGCCAACAGGAAGTCCGCCGGGGGAAGGTCACCCACTCGGGACAGGATCGTGCTGTTCTTTTTATCTTTGGCTTTACTTCGTGCTATGCGGATTTTATTCAGTTCGGTCAATAAAACACGCTCTTCGATATCCAGCAGTGTACTACATTGTTTTATGAAAATCGAGACCTTGATCTCATCGGGAATCAGGGCGATACTTTCGACAACATCCCGAATAACTCCGGCTCGCTTTATGGGATCATCTCCAGCATCCTGCAGGAGGATATGGGTTTTGTAAAAGATAAAATCCTCTTGATGTTTCTGGATATATTCCTTAAATGCTGCGGACCCCACCTGCTGTACATAGGAATCGGGGTCGTTGCCATCAGGGAAAAGGAGCACCTTAACATTTAGTCCCTCTTCCAGCAACATGTCCGTGCCACGTAGAGAAGCTTTGATACCCGCCGCATCGCCATCGTAAAGAATGACAACATTTTTTGTAAACCGCTCCACCAGCTTGATCTGTCCCGATGTTAGGGAAGTTCCGGAGGACGAAACGACATTCTCCACCCCCGCCTGATGCATCGAAATTACATCGGCATAGCCTTCGACCAAATAACAAAGGTCAGCATCCATAATAGCTTTCTTGGCTAAGCTAAGGCCATAGAGCACATCGGATTTATGATAGATATCGCTCTCAGGTGAGTTGACATATTTTGGGACTGACTTTTCGGTCTTGAGCGTACGTCCACCAAAGCCAATAACACGCCCCGTGAGGTTGTGTATAGGAAAAATTACGCGTCCTCGGAACCGATCATAGAGACTTTTATCGTCACGCATAACCGCCAAGCCGATCTCTGCCAAATAAGCTTCCTGAAAGCCTTCCCCCTTCGCAGCATCGACCATAGCTGTCCACTGATCAGGAGAATAACCCAACTCGAATTTTTTGATGATATCCTCGCGATAGCCTCGTTCTTTAAAATAAGATAGTCCTATAGACTGCCCCACCTCGGTTTCCCATAGCTGTTGCTGAAAGAATCTGCCTGCCCACTGGCTCAGTACATACAAACTTTCGCGCCTATCCTGAGCAGCGAGCTGTGCCGGGGTACGCTCTACCTCTTCAACCTCAATATGATACTTGTTCGCCAGGTAGCGTATAGCTTCGGGATAGGAGTATTTCTCCAGTTCCATGACAAACTTAAGGGCATCGCCACCGACACCACAACCAAAACACTTGTAGATACCCTTGGCTACTGACACATGAAAGGACGGTGTCTTCTCATGATGAAAGGGACAATTCCCTATCAATGAGCTTCCCCGCTTTTTGAGATCGACAAAGTCACCCACGACCTCTTCAATACGCGCGGTGTCCAGTATTTTATTTATAGTCTCTTGGGTAATCAATATTATCGACTTAAACGATGTCGTTTTCCAAAAATAATAAAAATATCCGGTGAAATTGTAAAGTAGTAAGGAGATGGCAGGGTAACGGGATTATCAATTATCATTCAAAAGCCATATTTGAAAAATAAAATAAAGTTAAACATTTGTTTGAATTAAACATTTGTTTAGTTTTACCTCGCTTTTTTAAAAAATCGCATGGAACTAAATAACAAACAACTTGAAATCATGGAAATTGCTAAAGCACTTTTTGCCCAACATGGTTTCGATGCAACATCTGTCCGCGATATTGCCCAAAGAGCTCATATCAATGTGGCAATGATCAACTACTACTTCAACTCGAAGGAGAACCTGCTGGATACACTTATTATGCACGGTGTAGAAGCTTACAAACTGGATACTTCGAAATACAATACCGTTACTGATCCTTTTATCCGCTTGGAGAAAATGATTGAACATTATGTGGAATCGAAATTTTCCGATTTAAACCTGTACCAGATTCTGACCAATGAAGCTACGGCCAAGAAGCGGATCTCACACACTTCGGTGTTTAAGGATCTCAGACAGTATAACATCCAGTGTGTGCGGGAGGTGATTGAGTACGGTTGTGAAAAGGGCGTATTTCGGTTTTACGACCCTGTACTCTTACACACCACAATGATCGGTACCTTTCTTCAGTTCAGGACAAACAGATCCGTACTGGAGGAACTCCTGCCTCTTCCGGCGGATAAGACCAACGACGACTACCTTCAACTCGAACTCACCACACATTTAAAGTTTGTTCTGAGAGCAATCTTAACCTACGGATAGTTATTTATACATTCACAGAAAACAAGAAATCCTAATCACCACAGCGATAATGGTAGGTGAAAGAATCCTAAAAAACAAATAGATGAAGATTAAATATTGGAGTATAGTATGTCTGTTGTTAGCGACATCGGTACTCACTTTTGGACAAGAAAAAAAGTACCTCGAACTGGAGGAAGTCATTCAGCTTGCGAGCAGTCAATCGACCAACGCCAAGGTACTGGATGAGCAGGCGAAAGCCAGCCAGCTAAAGTATGAAGAAGCGAAAGACAGCCGATTGCCCGAGGCGAAGCTGTCGGGTACCTATATGGCTATGAACAATCCGACGGTAGACCTTAAGATTCCGATGGGCTCGGAGGAAGGTCCGGATATAGCGTCTAATCAGTTATTCATCGGGCAGCTATCCGTCAATCTACCCTTGTATACTGGCGGCAAGATAAAGCATAGTATCAAGGGAGCGGAGGACAGCTGGAAGGCAGCCACCTATGAAAGTTTAGCAGCCAAACAACAGATTTCACTCCGGGCGGTGCATCTGTACCTCTCGCTCTACCAAGCGCAACAAATGCGCTCCCTCATTGCCGAGAATATAAAAAAAGCGGAGCAGCAGGTCGCAGATTTTAAAGCTATGGAACAGAACGGACTCATCGCACGGAATGATCTGCTGAAAGCAGAACTACAGTTGTCCAATTACAAAGTATCTCATCAGGAGGCGCTGAAAAATGCGAAGGTAATCAACTATCAGCTCAACACTCTCTTAGGGTTAGATGAGCATATATTGATCGACGATATCGACCTGACTTCAGTCAAGGCGATCGCCTCAACTTCGGTGCAGGATACCGAAGAACATTATGAGATCAAATCTTTGTTATCTCAAAAAGATGCAGCAGAAGATCAGCTCAAGGTAACGAAGGCAGCCTATTTCCCTACCATCTTTGCCTCTGCGGGCTATGCCGCGCTGCACATACAGCAGCTCGTGACGGTGACGAATGCGGCAAACATCGGTGCCGGGATATCCTACGACATTGGTGCCCTGTACAAGAACAAGAAGAAAATACATGTCGCCCAACAACAAATGCAAACACTCGACGCACAGATCGCGCTGACCAATGACAACATCCGCATGGAAATCCAGGAAGCTACGGAAGACGTAACGCTAGCGCGCGAAAAAAACCAGCTCTATCAGGAGGCCTTAACACAAGCACAGGAGAACTACCGCATCGTGAAAGACAAATACGAAAACGGCGTTGCCGATACCGACGATCTTTTAGAGGCCGACGTGCAGCAGCTACAGAGCCAGATCAATTTAGCGCTGGGGAAGGCTACTCTCCTTGAAAAACAGTATGATTTATTATTAGCAACCGGACATTTCAACATTAAATAAAGCAATAACGCCATCATGGAAAATACAATTGAACATAAAAAACCGACGAACAAGAAGTTTATTATCGTCTTCGTTGCCGTTCTCATTTTGGGGGGAGGTTTGGGGATTTATAAATACTGGCGAGGCCAGGCGCATGAAACCACAGACGACGCGCAGGTAGAACGCAATCTGACCCCTATCATCCCACGTGTGGGTGGATATATTGACCAGGTATGGGTACACGATAACCAGGAAGTGAAAAAGGGGGATACCCTATTTACGATACAACCGGTGGATTATGAGATAAAACTACAGGAAGCACGTGCCGCACTACTCGTAGCCGAAAGCTCGTTCGAGGTATCGAAGGCCGACGTCTCTGCATCCAGTGCCAATATCGCAATTTCCGATGCAACCATCCAATCGAATACAGGAACTATTGAAGCTGCAGAGATCAGAGCGAAGCAGGCTAATAACGATTTTGAAAGATATGCCAACCTGTACCAAAATCACTCGATCACCAAGCAGCAATATGAACAGGCGCTTACCACAAAGCTCGAAGCCGACAAACAGGTAGAAGTATTACAGCAACAACGTAAGGCCAGCAGCTCGCAGAGGGCGGCCGTCGTGAGCAAAACAGAGGTTGCCAATAGGCAGACTTCGGTGGCACAGGCAAATATAGAGAAAGCCAAAGCCTTATTGAGAGCCGCAGAGCTGAACTTATCCTATACAGTGGTCACGGCCTCGGTGGATGGACAGGTATCGAATATTAACGTGCAACCGGGTCAATTGGTCAATCCCGGACAGTCTTTGTTCTACATCATCAACAACACAGAAACCTGGGTAGTGGCGAACTTTAAGGAGACACAGCTAAACAATATCCGCGCAGGACAGAAGGTGGAGATCCAAATCGATGCTTTCCCCAATGATGTCATCGAAGGCCAGGTGGAGTCTTTCTCACCAGCGACCGGCTCTCGTTTCTCCTTACTTCCGCCAGACAACGCGACAGGCAACTTTGTCAAGACAGTACAACGTCTACCGGTTAAAATTACATTTACAGCAAATAACAAACCGGAGATCATTGCTATGCTTCGCCCGGGGATGAACGCAGATGTTGATGTTCATTTAAAATAAATTATGGAAGCCTTACCCGATACAAACAATCTTGTCGAATATGGGTTCAAACGTATCTTAATTACGATTACCTGTATTCTCTGTGCCCTACTGGAAATTGTGGACACGACCATTGTCAATGTCGCGCTAAACGACATGAAAGGCAGTCTGGGGGCTACGCTAACGGATGTAGCTTGGGTAATTACGGCTTACGCAATTGCAAATGTGATTGTGATTCCGATGACCAGCTGGCTTTCGCAACAGTTTGGACGGAAAAACTATTTTGCCGCATCGATCATCATCTTTACAGTTGCTTCCTTTTTGTGTGGCAATGCAGATAATATTTGGGAACTGGTAGCCTTCCGCTTTATACAGGGAATGGGCGGTGGAGCACTCCTCGTAACGGCACAAACCATATTAACAGAAACCTATCCACCGGAAAAACGCAGTATGGCGCAGGCCATCTACGGAATGGGGGTGATTGTAGGGCCAACACTCGGCCCTCCGCTAGGGGGGTATATCGTAGACAACTTTTCCTGGCCTTTTATCTTTTACATCAATGTACCACTAGGTATTTTGGCGACGCTGATGACCATCTCCTTGGTAAAGAGCCCACAGTATGGACGTAAGCAATCGGCCAAGGAGGTAGACTGGTGGGGCATGGTTTTTCTGATCCTATTTATCGGTTCACTCCAATTTGTGCTGGAACATGGGCAACAGGACGACTGGTTTGAAAACCGCACCATCCTAAGCTTGTCTATTCTTTCATTTTTTGGCTTATTTTTCTTTATCTGGCGGGAACTGACCTGCGCCAAACCCATCGTCAATCTTCGGGTTTTAAAAGATAAGAATCTGCAAATGGGTACCGTCATGAGCTTTATCCTCGGGTTTGGTCTCTTTGGATCCACGTTTATCATTCCAATATATACCCAATCTATCCTAGGTTGGACAGCGACAGATTCGGGGCTTCTGCTGATACCTAGTTCAATTATGACCGGACTGATGATGCCCTTTATTGGAAAAATGATTCAATCCGGTGTACCACAGAAATATCTGGTGGCATTAGGGTTGTGCATCTTTTTCGGATACTCCTTTTTTATGTATAGCATCATTACCAACGACACGGGAAGTGAACATATGTTTTGGCCGTTGGTGATCCGCGGGGTGGGGTTAGGATTACTTTTTGTACCGGTGATGACACTTTCGTTATCTACTCTTTCGGGAAAAGCCATTGGTGAGGGAGCAGCCTTCACGGGTATGACGCGGCAATTGGGTGGTTCTTTTGGAATCGCGCTGATTACCACTTTCATCGCGCGCGCCAGCCAGCACCACCGCGTCGACCTCATTTCACATATTGATCCATCCCGCCTGGAGGTGCAACAGCGTGTGGAAAGCATACAGGCTAACTTTATGGCCAAAGGCTTTTCAGCCAATGAGGCGTTAGCCAAAGCCCACCAACTGATCAACGGATCGGTGATGAAGCAGGTCACCATCTTATCGTATATGGATGTGTTCCTCTATCTGGGTGTACTATTTTTGATCTGCGTACCCTTTGTGCTATTCATTAAGCAAGGGAAGAACAAAGTAAATACATCGAGTTTGCATTAAATCAGGTATAATACACTCATCTCGGTACGAATAAATTCTCTTTTTGTTGGAATAATTTTGAACTTTAGCTACAAATTGTATCTTTATAATCGACTAGAGTTGTTTATGAGAGAAGAGTTTGTTTTGCTGTTACGATACCTTGCAATAACTGTATATGTGATGCTGCTGATGGTTCCTAGTTTGGCTCAGACAAAACTAACGGGTAGAGTATATGATAGTCTTACTGGGGAAGGTATTGCCGGCGTATCGGTACGCGCGGACAGATCTACATTAGGCACCTCCACGGATACCAGCGGTTTTTTTCAGCTTTCCTTGTCACCTACCGATCAGCAGCTATCGTTTTCGTTGATCGGATATCGGCATACCACACTGACCATATCTCCACAGGACACAGTTCTTGAGGTGTTTCTAGAACAGGACGAGCATACGATAGAGGTGGTGGATATTCATAAGCGCGTCAAATACCGGAAAAAAAATCCGGCCGCAGAACTAATAGACCTAGTCATTCAACATAAAAACCAAAATAGGCTCTCAAAGAAAGACAACCTCTATTATCAGCAATACGAAAAAATCAAGTTCGGGCTGGTTGACCCAAATGCATTGCTGAAAACAAAGCTCGGCAAGATGAGCTTTTTCTTCCGTAATGTAGACACGAGCAGTATGCCAGGTAATGAGCTGTTGACAATGTATATGGAGGAGGCCCTTTCGGATCATTACACAAAACAAAACCCGTCGCGGTCGAAAAAGATTATCCGTGCGCAGGAAAAAACAGAATTTAACACGAAATACATTAATAACGAGAATATCCAATCCTATCTGAATTATCTATTTCAACCTGTCGATATCTACGATGAAAGTATATTCTTTGTCAATAAGCAGTTCTTAAGTCCTATTGCCGACAACGGAAAAACCTACTATAAATATTATCTCCTTGACACGGTCAAGACTGCGCAGGGGGCCTATGCACGTTTGCGGTTTGAGCCCTTCAACAAATCGGATCTACTCTTTCAGGGGGAGCTTGCTATTTCCTTAGATGGCCGGTATGCGGTAAAGCGTGCACATATGGAGATCGACAGGAAGATGAATATCAACTGGGTGAACGGATTGACGGTTGATCTTTCCTACTCGCCCAACGAAGATGGTATCATGCTGCAAGACACTGGACGTGTGTTGGTGATCTTTGGGCGCGGGAAAAAGGATGCGGTATTTGGGGAACGGATGAGCGTGAATAGTGACTATAATTTCAACGATGATATCCCCTCTAGTACGGTTAGCGGAGCTCCCACAGAGACGCGGATCGATCCGGCATTATCGCTGTCGCGCCTACGCCCTATTACGCTTAATCATGTGGAGCGGAAGACCTACGCCAATGTAGACAGCTTAAATAACGTAAAGACATTTAACACCTTATTGTCGATCGGCTACTTGTTGGCACAGAGCTATTATTCGCTAGGAAAGTTCGAACTGGGTCCGCTGGAATATGCCTACCATCAAAACAATTGGGAGGGCAACCGTTTTCGCTTAGGCGGGCGAACCACAGGTGAGCTATCGGAAAAAACCTATTTTGAAGGTTATCTCGCCTATGGAACACGCGACAAAGAAATCAAATATTATTTACGGGCGGCTCAATCGTTAAATGGAAAGTCTGTATTTACGTTCCCTGCACACTATATGGAGGGAATGATACAACATGATGTGTTTGACCCAGGACGAAGCATTGGTTTTCTGAAAGGTGATAGCTTTTTTCAGGGGATGCGTTCCACCCGACCTAAAAAGTGGTTGGATACGGATGCCTACCGGCTGGGACATATCTTGGAGTTTGGCAACCATATGAGTATCGCTACACACTTCACGCATCAACGACGCAGTCCCCTAGGTGACTTAAGATTTCCATTGTCCGGAAATCCAACAGAGGAGCTTACAGCTATCAATACAAATGATATACAGTTTGTATTACGCTGGGCACCAAAAGAGAAATTCTATTACCGCAATATCTACCGAACGACTATCATCGAGAAGTATCCTGTTTTCAGTGTGCAATATAATAAGGGGCTGGATGGCTTCTGGTCGAGTAATTTTGCCTATGATGCCCTGCGGCTGTCGATATCTAAACGTTGGTTTATGAACCAACTGGGCTATGGGGATATGACGATTACTGGGGGTAAGATATGGGGGGTATTGCCCTACCCATTGTTGGAGATGCCGACCATGCAAGCCAACAATGATCGCCATAGTATGTCCTTCGATCTCGTCAATTCGATGGAGTTCGTCGCCGATCAGTTTGTGAAAGTTTCGTATGATCACCAGTTCCAAGGCTTCATTCTGAATAAGATTCCAGGTATCAAATGGTTTAAACTGCGGGAGATCTGGGGGACCAGAATGTTTTATGGACAGCTATCCGACATCAACAATCCCGCTAAAAGCACGCAGGTTGTCAACTTTGATCGAGATGAAGATGGAAACACATTAACCTACCCAATTGACAAGTATCCTTACTGGGAGGGTTATGTGGGGTTGGACAATGTATTAAAGGTCCTACGGCTACAATATTTTTATCGTTATAACTATTTGCAACACGCCAATGTGAACCGTGAAAGGTTCAAGGTGTCGTTGAATATTGATTTTTAACTGTATGAAAACATTTAATAACCTTGTCGTTCAACAGGACGGACAGGCCGCTATCGTGACCATCAACAGGGCCGCTAAGCTGAACGCCCTCAATCGGGAAACCCTACAGGAGCTGCGTGAAATACTCGAACTGTTGGAGCAGGACGATAGCGTCCGCGGCATTCTGTTAACCGGAGCAGGGGAAAAAGCTTTTGCTGCAGGTGCTGATATTGAAGAGTTTGTGGGAATGAGTGTTGGGGACGCAACACAGATGGCGCAGTATGGGCATATGCATATTATGGACCGCATCCAGAATTTTGGAAAACCGATTATTGCGGCCGTGAACGGATTTGCACTAGGAGGAGGATTGGAGTTGGCTATGGCGTGTCACATACGTATAGCATCGGAGTCGGCCAAATTTGGCTTGCCGGAGGTCTCTTTGGGGATTATCCCGGGCTATGGTGGCACACAAAGGTTGCCACAGCTTGTCGGAAGAGGAAAGGCATTGGAGATGATTATGACTGGGGAAATAATCGGCTCTGCTGAAGCGTTAAGATGGGGTTTGGTCAATGACGTAGTACCAGCTGAGGAATTAATAGCAACCTGTCTTGAGCTGTTGGCTACTATATTTACACGTTCAAAGCAGGCCGTAGCCAATGCGATACAAGCTGTACAGGTGGGCTTGGATAACCCTAAAACAGGACAGCAACGAGAGATCGAGCTGTTTGGAGAGAGCTTCGGCACGGTAGATGGCAAAGAGGGTGTGCAAGCCTTTCTGGGAAAACGAAAACCAAATTTTTAAATTGTTGTTATTACAGGAGGTTATAGATTAGTTTTATGAATAACAATGCAGTTTTTTCCCAACGTGAACGGAATATCATTATCCTGATCATCGTTATCGCACTGGGCGGCATTCTATTGTATGCTTTACGGGGAATATTTGGTGCAATATTGGGTACGTTGGTCATGTATACCCTATTCCGCAATACGAATAGGTATCTGATCGAAAGATGGCGATGGCCCAAACCTCTTTCTGCGGTAACAATTATTATTCTTTCGGTTTTCATCATCGTCTTGCCTTTTGCGGGGATAGGTACCATGTTGGTGAACAAGGCCATCGCCCTACAGAAAAACCCCGCTTGGATCAATCAGCTTGTTGATGCCGTCAACACCTTTGTCGGCGACAAATTGGGTAAGCCAGATTTTCTCAAAGAACAATTGGAAGCGAGTGCATCCTATCTCGGGGGATTGCTTACCTCTGTACTCGGTGGTGCTGCCAATTTATTTCTCGAGGTTACGGTGATGTACTTTATCCTCTATTTTTTATTTGTGAACTACAAGGGGTTTGAAAGCAGTCTCATCCATTATATGCCTTTTGATGATGAAAATGCGGTCATTTTTGGTGAAGAACTGAAAAATATTACCTACTCGAATATTATCGGTCAGACGTTCATTGCCATCGTGCAAGGGATTTGTCTATCCATTGGTTTTTGGATCTTTGGAGCAAGTGACCCCTTGTTTTGGGGCGTGATATGTGCTATACTTTCTTTTATCCCGTTATTAGGGCCACCGTTGATTTTCGTACCAGCATCCCTAATTTTACTTTCACAAGGTTACACCTGGCAGGGTATCGGACTGTTGATCTGGGGATTCGGTCTAGTCATCAATATTGACAACGTCCTCCGGCTAGTGATCGCTAAGAAAGTAGGCGATATACACCCCGTAATTACCGTGGTGGGCGTGATTATCGGTATTCCCCTGTTTGGGATAATGGGGCTTGTTTATGGCCCACTATTATTGACTTATTTCTTGATCGCTATCCGGATATACAAGGCTAATAAACGTCTTGCGCTAAAAAAACAAGTCTTAGAAGAGGGACAATCACTCTAGCTGTTCGACAACATATCCGAGCATGTAATCCTGAAACTTTTCATAATACACCTGAAAAGAGAACTTTTGTTGTGCTTTAAAAAGATCGACGGTCATCACTCCCTGTGGTCGATAGGTAAAGGGATGTATGGTCATATCGTTCAAAAAGGAAACGCCTTTATTCCCTTGCAACTTATAGACGGCTTCTTTCGCGCACCAGCAAGCATACAATTGGGCTATCTCGTCTTCTTTCCGGATAAACTGCAATTCTTCAGGTTTTAGGAATTTTTCTTTTATGCGTATGACTTTATCTTTAATAAGTTCAAGATCTATACCGCAAGCTCCTTTGGCACTCAACATTACTCCAGCAAAATCAAAAGAATGTGTTAGCGAAATTTGATAAGGGTAGTCTGGCAAATAAGGTTTACCATTAGCATCAGACGGGCAGTGTATGTATTGCTCAGTTTGCAACAGATAACGCAACAGGACACGTGTAGCTAACCAATGTAAGGATCGTTTGCCCTTACTCATCTGCTGGAGTCTACGTTTTTCCTCGTCGTCCAACTGCAGTTTGCCCAAGAGTTCTTCGGCAGTTTCTTCTATTTTCCAGATTGCAAACCGGGTATCGTGATCCAGTTCTCTTAGATATGTTAAAGCCATGCAAGGCTAAAAGTAAAAATTCAAACGTTAAAAGTCAAAAGGAAGCTGATAAAAGTCCTAAAATAGTCCAATTAGACATTCGGGATAAATTCCTACAGCCAACGTCAAAACAGCGGCGATAACAAAGGCCACTTTAAAATTCAATGGCATGACAAATTGTGTCATTCCTTCCTCCGCATCTTTGAAGTACATGTGAACAACAACACGTAAGTAATAGAATACCCCAATTATTGCATTAATCGCGGCTAATACCAAGAGGATGATATGGTAGTCGCCCATCACACTGCTAAACATCATAAACTTTCCAATAAACCCTGCGGTTAACGGAATACCCGCCAATGACAACATGGCTAATGTCAGTATCACGGCGAGCAGTGGATTTGATTTTCCAAGTCCATTAAATGCCAAAAACTGATCGGATCCATTGTGCTTTTTAACCAACATCAATGTACCAAATCCAACAATGGAGGATAGGGAATAAGCGAACGCATATACAAAAATGCCAGAAGCTGAATTTGCACCCAGACTAAGGATAGCGAAGAGCATATAGCCGGCATGTGCAACACTGGAATAGGCCAACATCCGCTTAAAGCTGGTCTGCATTAAAGCCGATATATTTCCAACGAATAGGGTCATGACAATTATCACCAACAGGACAGGTGTCCAAAAATCGTTTAATGCGGCAAAAACATAATCAAATAAACGTAAGAATCCAGCAAAGGAGGCAACCTTGACCACGGTGCTCATATAGGTTGTTACCAAGATAGGAGAACCGTCATATACGTCAGGGACCCAGAAATGAAACGGTGCTGCGCCCACCTTGAAGCATAGACCTACCAACATCAACAATATACCGGCATAGAATAGCGGAGAGATGCCCTGTGGGGTGTCAATCACATATTGACGAATACCACTCAGATCGAATGTGCCTGTCGCGCCGTATAACAAGGTAATACCGAACAACAAGAAACCTGTAGAAAACGCCCCCATAATGAAATACTTCAAGGAAGCTTCGTTTGAGTAGAGGTCACTTCGTCGGATACCTGCCAAGATATACAAAGCGACAGACATGATTTCTATACCCATAAACAGGATAGCAAAATTGTGGTATGCCGTTACTAAGAGTGCACCGGTCAAAGAAAATATAATTAGGCAATAATATTCGGCAATATTGTTACTAATCGCATTAAAATAATCCTTGGACAGCAGTAAGATCAACGCTGTCAACAGGATACATAGTATAGAAAAAGATAAGGCAAAGTGGTCAAAGATAACCATGTCGTGATAGAGTGGTACGGCTTCCTTGCCCCAGTCACAGACTTCAAAGCCCAAAGCGACCAGCAGTCCTAAAAGCGTGACCGGCAATAGCGCTCGCTTGGCTTTATACAACCCTAGATAAAGTAACAATATTCCTAATAAGGATAGCGTAATAATCGCAGCCATAATTTCTTAAACTATATAATCGTTTTAAAAACTGATTTGTTGAACTAAATGTGTCACAGAAGCCTCCGACAGCTGAAGCAAAGCGTTCGGGTAAATACCAATAGCAATGATCAATACTACGATCACACCTAATACCAGCACTTCGTATCCTTTTATATCCTTTATGACAGCATATTTTGTGTCCAACGGCCCCAGCATCGTCTTCTGGAATAACCTCAACATATAAACCGCTCCGAAAATTAAGGTAAGGCCCGCTATAGCCATTGCCCAAACATTCACTTGAAACAATCCCTTTAACAGCAAAAACTCTCCAATAAAACCATTGGTAAGGGGTAGACCAATACCTGCCATAATAATGATCAAGAAAAAGACAGCAAGCTTTTTCATACGGCTAGCAAGCCCTCCGAGCTCGGCTAACAGGCGCGTCCCTGTCCTGCCTTCTATGATATCGATCACAAAGAATAGACCGACGACAATAATGCCGTGATTAACCATTTGGATCATCGCCCCCTGCAAGCCCGTCGTGTTCCATGCAAACACACCAGCACTGATCAAGCCTACGTGTGCAATGGAGGAGTATGCAATCAAGCGTTTTGCATCGCCCTGTTGAAAAGCAATGATCGACGCATAGACAATGCCAACGATACACAATACCAACACAAGTTGACCATAAGCAGTGACACCAAAAGGCACCACAGGAATTAACCAGCGTATCAGTCCATATACCCCCATTTTCAACATTATCCCCGCCAAGAGCATTGTACCAGCAGCGGGTGCATTCGTATAGGTGTCCGGCTGCCATGTGTGAAATGGGATAATGGGAATCTTGATCGCAAAAGCCAAGAAGAAAGCCCAAAATATCCACCGCTGTTCCGGTTCACTCAATGCTAAATTCACAAAGGATGTCCATTCAAAGTCTTTATTAGGATTCTGTTGATACAGATAGATAATCGCAACCAACATAAAAATACTCCCTAAGAAGGTATAGACAAAGAACTTCAGATTCACGCGTATACGGTCAGCTCCGCCCCATAAGGCACAAATGAAATATATCGGTATCAAAGCGATCTCCCATCCTACGTAGAAGCTAAAAGCATCTAATGCGGTAAATACCAACAGCAGTCCCGACTGCATAAACAGGATAAGGGCATAGAAGTTGCCTTTGTGTTCTTTCCCAAAACTCGATAAGATAATCAGCGGAATAAGAACATTCGTCAATAGTACAAGTGGCAGGCTGATACCATCCATACCGATATGAAAAGTTATACCCAAGGTAGAAATCCAGGTATATGCTTGTTCAAACTGAACTTCGGCATTGGGCACAAAAGCACAAACAAATGGTATAGTCAATGCTAGCTGGACTAAAGATAGTCCTAACCCGAGTCCTCTCGCTGTCGAAGGAGACTTGACAAAGCTCAGCACTATTGTACTCAACGCAGGAAATAACAGCAATATAAATAGGTTATTCATCGATTTAAAAAACTAAACATGCAAAAATCCATATAACATAATCGCTACTACACCGACGACCATCATAAATATGTAGAAACCTACATGCCCATTCTGGATCTGGCGGATACCCCTACCTGACAATATAAAAAAGTCACCTACAGCATGGACTATCCGGTCTATTCCCGAGCGGTCGATCACTGCGTAGAAAAAACGTGATGCTGCATCCAATGGTTTAACGACAAGGGCATGATACAGCTCATCCACATAAAACTTATGATAAGAGAGTTTATACAATAGACCTGGCGCTGCTCCTTCCTTAAACGAGTGGAGACTCCGCCCATATTTATTAATTGCAAAAATGGCCATTGCTATCGCACCCAATGCTGAAGCAGCCATCAAAATATACTCGGTCGTATGATCTAAGTGGAACGGTTGTGCCAATGCCTGCGTATCCGCAAAGACTGGGCTTAGGAATTGTGCCAACCAACTGCTACCATGCAGTGCTGCTGGAATATTCAAAAATCCTCCAATAGCTGCCAAAACTGCTAAAACGATCAATGGAAGTGTCATCTGCCAAGGCGATTCATGCAGATGGTGTTTCTGTTCGTCTGTCCCCCGAAACGTGCCAAAGAAAGTAAGAGACAACAGGCGAAACATATAGAAAGCTGTACACAGGGCCCCGATAAAGCCCAATACCCAAAAGACAGGACTAGCGAAAAAGGCATAAGCCAAAATTTCATCTTTCGAGAAAAAACCTGACAATGGAGGAATACCGGCTATTGCTATTGTGCCGATTAACATCGTGATGTAAGTAATGGGTAACTTCTTTTTCAATCCTCCCATCAAACGCATATCCTGTTCATTGCTCATGGCATGAATAACCGATCCCGCTCCCAAAAATAATAAGGCCTTGAAGAAAGCATGTGTCAACACATGGAAAAAAGCTCCCGTAAATGCACCGACACCCAATCCCAAAAACATATAGCCTAATTGGGAAACGGTAGAATAAGCCAGGACTTTCTTAATATCATTTTGTGTGATGGCGATAAAGGCCGCTAATAATGCCGTTGCCAGACCAACAACCGCGATAACCTGCATGGTAATCGGAGAAAGCGTAAACATCACATTGGATCGTGCGATCATATAGATCCCTGCTGTCACCATCGTAGCAGCATGGATCAACGCAGAAACCGGAGTTGGGCCAGCCATTGCATCCGGCAACCAAGTAAATAATGGCAGTTGGGCTGATTTACCTGTAGCCGCAACAAACAACATCAAGGTGATGAGCAAAAGTGCTGTATCGCCCATAGGTAGCTGGGCAGCAGCCGGCAGTACCGACCCAAATTCTAACGATCCAAACGTGGCAATAATCGCAAACACGGCTATTAAAAATCCAAGATCGCCGATTCTGTTCATAACGAAAGCTTTCTTTGCCGCCGAAGAATAATCGACATTCTTATACCAGAAGCCGATTAGAAGATAAGAACAAAGTCCTACACCTTCCCAACCGATAAACATGATGAGGTAATTAGAGCCTAATACCAACAGCAACATGAAGAAAATAAACAAATTCAAGTAAGAAAAAAACTTACCAAAACCTTCATCATGTGCCATATAGCTATAAGAATACAGATGTATTAGAAATCCTATTCCGGTCACAACAAGTAACATAATAGCACTCAGTGGATCTAACAAAAAGGAGAAAGACAGATTAAAGTCTCCTACCGAAATCCAGTCAAATAGCTGGTGGGTATATGTTCCTGCTTCACCTGCATTTCGCCATGTATTCACTTCGCCAAAAAGGATACAGCTTATTAGAAAAGAAACAAGCACCACTCCACTTCCTATTATTCCAATTAGTGGCTTGGGCAAAATCTTTTGTCCCATCCCATTTATAAGAAAACCAACCAATGGTAATAAAGGAATTAACCAAATAAGTTCTTTCATATATTCTTAATGAAAATTAAAAAGTATAAAATCTACCAACGTAATTTACTCAATGATTCCAAATCAACAGACTTTGTGTTCCGATAAACCATAATGACAATCGCCAATCCTACTGCAACCTCAGCCGCAGCTAAAGCCATCACGAAAAACACAAACACCTGACCGCTGGCATCCCCACGGTAAGCCGAAAATGCGGCCAATAACAAATTCACCGAGTTGAGCATCAACTCTATAGACATCATAATGATGATGACATTTCGCCGAATCAATACTCCAATCACACCGATAGCAAAAATAATACTGCAAAAAATCAAGTAATGATTTAATGGTATTCCTTGTATATTTTGAATAATATGATCCATTTAGATTTGCTTCTTTTCTTTTTTAGCTAATAATATGGCTCCTACCATAGCTGTCAGCAACAATATGGACGAAAGCTCAAATGGCAACAAAAATTCGTCGAACAATACTTTCCCTAAATTCTTGACCAACCCAAAATCTGTATGACCCGTCACAAAGCCATTATTCGTCTCTATTACCTTAAAAGCACCCAAAAATGTTGCAATTAAACACATGCCCGCTACTGTCCCCATGATCTTGACCAAGTTAGACTTCATCGGTTCAGTATCTTTATTGAGATTCAGTAACATGAGGACGAAGAGAAACAATACCATAATCGCTCCCATGTATACAATAAAATTTACCACGGCTAGAAACTGGGCATTGAGTAATATGTAATGGATAGTAAAGGTGAAAAAGGTAATTACCAAATAAAGTACACTATGCACCGGATTCTTTGTGAAGATAGTCATCAACGCAAAGAAAATAGACAAAAAAGCTACAAAATAGAATATAGTCATCAGCTTATTTATTTTCCTGTTTCAGTTGAGTAATATCAAATTTCGGTTCCACCAATTTGTCTTTACCATATATAAAATCTTTACGCAAGTAATCTGCTGTCACATGAGACCCATCCAAATATATAGCTTCCTTGGGACAAGCTTCCTCACACAATCCACAAAAAATACAGCGCAACATGTTTATTTCATATACGGCGGCATACTTTTCCTCTCTATACAAATGTTCTTCTCCCTTTTTCCTTTCAGCAGCCACCATGGTAATAGCCTCCGCCGGACAAGACAGGGCGCATAATCCACAGGCTGTACAGCGCTCTCTTCCCATTTCATCCCGTTTCAGCGAATGCTGCCCACGGAAGTTTTTAGAATAAGGACGTATCTGTTCCGGATATTTTATGGTGGGAATTTTCATAAAAAAATGCCGAATAGTAATCGAAAGTCCCTTGGCAATAGCGGGCAAGTATATACGTTCCCATATATTCATCGGCTTTTGTTCTATTACCTTTTTTCTATTGCTTAATGATTGCATACCTCTCAAATCTAATGTCTCTTTATTCTTTTTTTTTGGCCGTCAAAAAAGTAACAAAAAACTCGCTGCTTAAAACTTTTGGCTGTATGGATAGTGCCTCCCACTGCTATTGCCTAAATTTTTGAGGCAGCATTCTTTACTTTTGTACGGCTTCTGCTTTTATCTAATGTCTAATGTCTAATGTCTAATGTCTAAATACTAAAAATACGTATCCTTTATAATCGTGATCACCCCTGTCAACACAATATTAGCTATAGCGAGCGGGATTAACACTTTCCATCCCAAATTCATCAATTGGTCATAGCGAAACCTTGGTAAGGTCCAACGGATCCACATAAAGAAAAAGATAAACCCAAATATTTTCAAAAAGAATACCACAACACCTATAATCGTAATCCAGTTGGACGATAATCCCAGATTGTACATGAAAGGAAAATTATACCCTCCGAAATACAAGGAGGCCATGAGCGCGGACGACACAAACATATTGATGTATTCCGAAAACATGTACAATCCTAGTTTCATGGAAGAGTACTCCGTATGATAACCTCCAACCAGCTCGGTTTCACATTCGGGCAAGTCAAAAGGCACACGATTACATTCCGCAAAGGCACAGACAATGAATATCAAGAATCCCAAAGGCTGCACCCAGATATTCCAATTGACAAAACCGGACTGTTGAGCGACAATTTCGCCCACGGATAGCGTTCCTGTTACCATCAGTAAGGCTATTAAGGATAGGCCCATGCCAATCTCATAGCTGATACTCTGAGAAGCCGCACGGATGGCTCCCATTAGGGCGAACTTATTGTTGGATGCCCAACCACCTAGCATAATACCATAAACACCTAAGGCGATGACGCCAAAAATATACAGCACACCAATGTTCACGTCGGCAACCTGAAGGCTAACGGTCCGTCCTCCGATAGTCAGCTCCTGACCCCAGGGGATAACTGCCGAACTGATACAGGCCGTGATGATAGCGATGACCGGACCTAAGACAAATAAGGCCTTATGTGCGTAAGCCGGTATAATCTCTTCTTTGAAAAAAAACTTCCCTCCATCACACAAGGGCTGTAGTAATCCAAATATACCCGCACGATCTGGCCCATGTCGATCTTGCATAAAACCCGCAATTTTGCGCTCCGCCAATGTAGAGTACATGGCAATGACGAGTGTTACCGTGAATACGATAACTACTAAAATCAATTTCTCTAAAATAAAAGCTACTTCCATCCCTCGCTTACTTTAATCGTTCTGTACGAACCAACTGTTCTTCATTGGCTTCCTGCAATTTCCTATCCTCCTCTATGACCGGTGGAGGATTAAATGTATAGTAGTGATTGGCACCAATGACCGATTCGTGATCGACTGGAGTTGGTTCCTCCAATATCCAGTCTGCCGTTCTTTTGGTTTCAAACCTACAGGTATTACAAATAAATTCCTTGACTTCACCGTATTCATCCTTGCGTCCTGTCACACGGAGCACGTCATCGCCTTTATACCACAACGTTACGTTGCCCGAACAAGTGGGGCAGTCGCGATGCGCGTCTACCGGCTTCGTAAACCAAACCCTGCTTTTGAAGCGGAAAGTTTTATCGGTAAGCGCACCTACAGGACATACATCAATAACATTTCCTATAAAATCATTGTCTAAGGCCTTATGGATATAGGTAGAAATCTCCGAATGGTCTCCCCGCCCAAGAATTCCGTGCTCCCGCTCGTCTGTCAACTGATTGGCAACATACACGCAACGGTAGCAAAGTATACAGCGGTTCATATGCAATTGGATCTTGTCACCTATATCAATGCGCTCGAAAGTGCGTCTCGTAAATTCAAATTGCGTTTGTTCCGTACCATGTTCATAGCTGAGGTCCTGCAATTTACATTCTCCCGCCTGGTCACAGACTGGACAATCCAAAGGGTGATTAATCAAAAGGAATTCGACAACTCCTTTGCGAGCATCCAGTACCTCTGGAGAGGAAATATTTTGAACCTCCATGCCATCCATAACCGTTGTTCGGCAGGAAGCTACTAACTTAGGCATAGGACGAGGGTCTTTTTCAGAGCCTTTCGATACTTTTACCAGGCAAGTACGGCATTTACCTCCGGATCCTTCCAGGGTAGAATAATAACACATGGCAGGGGGTACAATATCTCCTCCGATCTGACGTGCGGCATTCAGAATAGTGGTTCCCGGGGTAACTTCTACTGGGATTCCATCGATTGTTACTTTAAGTTTTATTTCTTCTTCAGCCATTGTATCTGCTATCTTTTAAAAATATCACTTCCCTACTGCGCGACAGATTCTAAAGGATCGGCATAATGTGCCAGTCCATAATTACGTTGCTGTGATTCCTCGCGGTGAGTGATATGCCATTCAAATTCGTCCCTAAAGTGTCGTATGGCTGCTGCTACAGGCCAAGCCGCTGCATCTCCTAAGGGACAGATTGTATTTCCTTCGATATTCCGCTGTATGTTCCACAGCAGATCAATATCGTCGATGGATCCCCGTCCATGTTCGATCTTGTGCAATACCTGCTCCATCCAGCCTGTACCTTCGCGACATGGCGAGCATTGTCCACAACTCTCGTGGCGATAAAAACGGGTAAAGTTCCATGTATTACGTACAATACACTGATCCTCGTCATAGACGATAAAACCTCCCGACCCCAACATTGTTCCACTTTGGAACCCTCCGTCTGCAAGCGATTCATAGGTCATTAAACGGGCGTCTCCATTTATCGTTTTGGTGACTAAATTTGCTGGCAAAATCGGCACAGAAGATCCTCCAGCTACCAATGCTTTCAGACGCTTGCCATCTGCAATACCACCGCAATATTCGTCTGAATAAATAAACTCTTCTACCGGAACACCCAAGTCTATTTCATAAACGCCCGGTTTATTGATATTGCCACTGGCCGATATCAGTTTCGTTCCCGTACTCCTCTCGATCCCTATCTTCGCATACTCCTCGCCTCCATCGTTGATAATCGGTACTGTGGCAGCGATAGACTCGACATTATTGACGACAGTAGGACATCCATAAAGACCTGAAACAGCCGGAAATGGTGGTTTAATACGTGGGTTTCCTCTTTTCCCTTCTAATGACTCCAACAATGCAGTCTCTTCTCCACAAATATAAGCTCCCCCCCCAGGTTGGACATATATCTCCAAGTTATACCCACTACCTAATATATTTTGCCCGAGAAATCCAGCTGCTTTTGCCTCGGCAATGGCCTTCTCGAGAATCTGGATCTGCGGCATCATCTCTCCGCGTACATAGATATAGGAAGTATTGGCTCCCAGCGCATAACTCGATACGATCATCCCCTCAATCAAAGCATGGGGAATATACGTCATCAGATATCGATCTTTAAATGTACCGGGCTCCGACTCATCTCCATTGCACACCAAATAGCGGGGAATACCTTCGGGTTTTGCCAAAAAGCTCCATTTCAAGCCTGTTGGGAATCCTGCTCCACCACGTCCTCGCAAGCCAGATTTCTTGACTTCCTCTACAACGTCATCGGGAGACATAGACTTCAATGCCTTCTCTACAGACCGATACCCTCCATTTTGACGGTAAACATCAAAAGTGTGTATTCCCGGAACATTGATATGTGCTAATAATAACTTACGACCCATATTGCTTAAGCTTCGTGTTGTGCTTTATTCCGTAAAGTCTCGATCAATTGATCAATACTTTCCTCTGTTAGATTTTCATAAAATGTATATTCAGGACCAATCTGAAGTACCGGACCATACCCACAGGCTGCCAAGCATTCTACACCACGCCAAGAAAACAATCCATCGGCTGTGACCTGATTTTCGTTGACACCCAATCGTTGTTCAATATGCCTCATGATACGTTCTGCGCCGACCAGACAACAAGGACCTGTACGACAGATCTCCAACGTATATTTCCCTCTAGGCTCTAAAAAATACATAGTATAGAATGTAGCCACTTCGTATACTTCTATAGGTTTAATACCCAAGTAAGCCGCAACTCCATCCATTGCTTCGGTACTCAACCATCCGTATTCCGCCTGTACCAGATGCAAGATCGGCAATAAAGCAGATTTTTGCTTCCCTTCGGGATAGCGGCTTACGATTTCTCCAAACTTAGTTAGTAGTTCGGCAGAAAACTCCACAGGTTGATTTTCTTTTATACTAAGCATCTAATTCTCCTGCAATAACATTTAAACTACTCATATTGATAATGGCATCTGATATCAACATACCGCTGCTCATCGATGCAAACATCTGGTAATTAATAAAAGATGGTCTTCTGAAATGCAGACGGTATGGTGTACGTCCACCATCATGAATTAGATAGAATCCTAATTCACCATTTGCACCTTCCACCGCCTGATACACTTCAGACACAGGCGTTTCCCATTCACCCATCACGATCTTAAAGTGATAGATTAATGCTTCCATATTATTGTAAACCTGTTCCTTCGGCGGTAAATAAAACTCAGGAACATCCGCATGAAAGATACCCGTTGGTTCTTTCGCTATCTTTTCAAGCGCTTGCTCTATAATCCGAAGAGATTGCCACATTTCAGCATTACGGACCATAAAACGGTCGTAAACGTCGCCAGTAGTGCCCACAGGTACTTCAAAATCAAACTCTTCGTACGAACAATAGGGTGCAACTGCACGTACATCATAATCTACTCCTGTAGCTCTCAAAATTGGGCCAGACCAACTGTAGCTCAAGGCCTGTTCAGGAGTCACAGCTGCCACCCCTGACGTACGTTCTATAAAAATTCTGTTGCGTACAAAAAGCTCTTCAAACTCTCTCAATACCGGCGGGAAGCGTTCTAAAAATTCTCTTATCTTACGAAATGCAACCTCATTGAAATCACGTTCAAATCCGCCGATCCGACCGATATTTGTCGTCAGACGCGCGCCACAAATCTCCTCGTATATCTCGTAAATAAACTCACGCTCCTGTAAAACATACAAGAAACCTGAAAAGGCTCCTGTATCTACACCCAGTATACCGTTGCAAATGATGTGGTCTGTTATCCGAGCTAATTCCATCACGATCACACGCATATACTGCACCCGTTTGGGTATCTCGATATTTAGTAGCTTTTCTACCGTCATATGGTAACCCATATTATTGATCGGTGATGAGCAGTAATTGAGCCTATCCGTCAAGGGGGTAATCTGGTAAAAGGGGCGATGTTCGGCTATTTTCTCAAATGCGCGATGAATATAACCGATCGTAGATACCGCGCTGACAATACGTTCCCCATCAACTTGACACACATTCTGAAACACGCCATGTGTTGCTGGATGTGTGGGGCCGATATTAAGGGTCATCAACTCATCTTGCGGATCGTTATCGAAAAAAACAGGATTATTATGCGTTGTTCTTGTTATGAATTTGCTCATCTTCTCCGTATCTTATCTTCCAAAATAAAAATCCTTTTTATCCACTCGATTTGGATCTTCCAATGGATACTCTCTACGCATAGGAAAAACATCCAATTCATCCATGTTCAAGATACGCCTCAAATCAGGATGTCCGTCGAAGATGATACCAAAGAAATCGTAGGTTTCTCTTTCCATCCAATTGGCACCCTCCCAAATAGACGTTGCAGTAGGAATAGTTGGTTGATCACCACCTATAAAAACCTTGATACGTAGACGCATATTCTGAAGCAGGTTGTGCACATGGTATACCACGGCAAAAGCCTTTTCCTGACTAGGGTAATGGACGGCAGTGATGTCCGTCAGATAAGTAAACCGAAGGTTCTCATCCTCTTTTAAAAAAGAAAGAAGGGCAATGATATTTTCAGGGGTTGTAGTCACCGTGAGCAGACCATGAGGCTCTCCGATCCTACCGATATGCTCAGCGAACCTGTCTTGAAGATACTGCCAAACTCCTTGATTATCTAACTTATCCATGCTCTGTCTCTATTCCGTATTTTTCCAACAATGCCCGATACTCAGGCGTATTCCTCCTGTTCAACGATTCGTTCCTCACAATTTCCTGCAACTTTAACACGCCATCCAAAATAGCTTCCGGTCTAGGGGGACATCCAGGCACATATACATCAACAGGGATAATCTCGTCTATCCCTTGTAACACAGAATACGTATCAAATATTCCACCACTAGAAGCGCAAGCTCCCACTGCGATCACCCATCTTGGTTCGGCCATCTGTATATACACCTGCTTTAACACCGGCGCCATTTTCTTCGCGATGGTTCCCATTACTAGCAACATATCCGCCTGGCGGGGTGAGAAACTAGGACGTTCAGCGCCGAAGCGTGCTAAGTCGTAAGTAGACCCCATCGTCGCCATAAATTCGATCCCACAGCATGAGGTTGCAAATGGTAATGGCCATAGTGAATTGGCTCTTGCCAAGCCGATGACTTTATCTAAAGACGTGGCAAAAAATCCAGCTCCTTCTACTCCTGGGGGGGTCTCAGCTAAGGTAACCTTGCTCATATTTCATCTATCTTCATTTCCAAGCCTATAACGGCCCAATATAATATTTTATTTCTTCGTATAGAACCCTGGGATTTTATTTAGAATCAATCTAGTCCCAATCCAAGGCCCGTTTCTTAATGACATATATAAACCCGAGAAGAAGTAGCCCCATAAAAATGAACATTTCGATCAATCCCTCTATCCCAAACTCTCTAAAATTCACTGCCCAAGGGTACATAAATATGACCTCAATATCAAAAATCACGAATAAGATTGCTACTAAAAAATACTTGATAGAGAAGGGTTGTCTCGCATTTCCGATGACCTCTACACCAGATTCGAACGAGCTCAATTTGTTTTTCGTTCTCACTTTGGGTCCCAACAAGTGAGTTGCAATAATCGTCGTTACACCAAATCCTGCAGCCACAGCGAGCTGAATAAGGATAGGAACGTAGTCAATGGGCAAGTCCTGCCCGTTTAGATTCTCCATGAGTTTATAGCTCCAGTTTTATGTACAAAATTAGAAATTTTATTGGATAAAAAAAGAGAGGTAGGTCACTGTTTCGGTTAATGTCGGTCCTAGACGGGCCTCGGACACACCCTTGCCCGAGATTACCCCTTAAAATGTGTCACTATCTGGCAATAATCACTTCGACGCCATGCTCCTCGAGCAACCTGCGCATCGATGAGGAGATACCTTCATCTGTCACGACAATATCAACCTTCTCCAGACTACATATCTTTCCAAAACCTTTTCTTCCAAACTTCGAAGAGTCACAGAGTGCGATGGTCTTGAGTGAAACGTCCATCATCGCTCGATTGAGTTCGGCTTCTTCGACATTGGAAGTCGTTACACCAAAATCAGGATCTATACCATCCACACCCAAAAACACTTTAGAACAGGTGATATTTTTCAAAAAACTTAAAGTATAGCTACCGATAACGGACATCGAACTGCGTCGAAGTGTACCTCCAAGCTGGGAAACATGGATACGCTCATTTTCACTAAGTATGGATGTAACTTTTATAGACGAAGTCACCACAGTCAACTTGCCTTTAGGCGCTATCTGTTCTGCAAATGTGCAAATCGTAGAGCCAGAGTTAACAATAATAGCGTCATCATCCTCTATGAGTCTAGAAGCTGCGATTCCGATAAGTTGCTTTTCTGTTATTCTTATCTTTTCTTTCTCTTTTACGTTTTTATCCGGAATATGCGGATTTATAGGACTTGCACTGCCGTGGGTACGATATAAAAGACCCTTTTCCTCCAACAGTTTGAGATCCTTCCGAACGGTAACTGTCGTAACATCAAGCTTTCTAGCAATATCAACAACCTTTACAAAGCCTTCCTTTTGTAACGTATTCAATATATACTTATGTCTTTCGGCAATACTTAAAATCATAACGTTATACTTTGGATGTCCGTAAAATAAAGGAAATAATCATTAAAAACAAAACCTATATCTGATTTCGAAATAAAAAAACCGTCAATTAGTTTCGTTTCATTTTTATTTTTCGTTTTCTTTTCTAAATTTGTCATAACTTATAAACGAAATTAGACGAATAATCACTTTCATTTTGGTAAGTAAGGTAAGAGCGAGTAGTAAAATGAATCAAGATAACGCCTATTGAATTTTTTAACGCATTATTATGTCGACAAAAGTAGAAGCTGCATTAAAGGCAGCGAGTGAAACCGAAGATTTGTTAATGGGTAGCGATATTCTCGAAAAAACACCTCAATTATTTAAAAAGTATTTCGGAGATAGGAGAGCTATAATTGTAGCAGACGAAATAACTTATGGTATAGCAGGAAAACAAGTTTCCGAATTATTGGAAAGAAATGGAATACCGCAAGAAGCACCATTTATATTCCACGATGGGGAATTATATGCCGAATACAGTTATGTAGAACAACTGTCCATGTCTCTAGCTCAACATCAGGCTATCCCTATTGCCGTAGGTTCCGGCACAATAAACGATTTAACAAAATTGGCAGCCCATCAAAACGGACGCACTTATATGTGTGTAGCTACTGCGGCCTCCATGGACGGGTATACTGCATTTGGCGCGTCTATCACCGCCAATGGCGCAAAACAAACGTTCAACTGCCCTGCACCAAAGGTCTGTGTAGCAGATATAGAGATTATCCGCAAAGCACCGGAAGAAATGACGGCCTCAGGTTATGCCGATCTATTTGCCAAAGTAACCGCCGGTGCAGATTGGATATTGGCAGATAGCCTAAATGTGGAACCTATTGACCCGCAAGCGTGGAGCATCGTACAAGACGGCCTCCACGATGCTCTATCCGATCCGAACGGAGTACGGAAAGGCGAGGCCGAGGCTACACTGGAGTTGATCAGTGGGTTGATGCTTGGAGGTTTCGCCATGCAATGGTCCAAATCCAGCCGCCCGGCTTCGGGAGCAGAGCACCAGTTCAGCCATTTGTGGAACATGGAACATCACACCAATAACGGCGAGCATATATCACATGGTTTTCAGGTAGCTATCGGCACACTTGCCATCAGCGCACTATATGAGGAGGTATTAAAATATCCTTTTGATCAACTTGACATTGAAGCCTGTTGCCAAGCCTGGCCATCGGCGGAAGCTCTTGAACAAGAAGCCAAAGAGTTATTCGAAGGCACGGATTTCCCGGAAATAGGTGTGCAGGAGACCAAAGCAAAATACATTGATGCCCACGCTTTGGCTGAACAGCTGCAACTCTTGAAAGACAATTGGCCTTCCATCAGGGAAAAGCTCCAAGCACAGGTCGTACCTTTCGAGGAAGCAAAAAACCGTCTGGAAATGGTAGGGGCTCCTTATCAACCGGAACACATCGGCCTATCCAAAATAGATCTAAGAAAAACATTTATAAGGGCACAATATATCCGTCGCCGTTTCACGGTATTGGATTTGCTCGTCCGCACAAACACACTGGAATTCTTCTTAAACAAGCTCTTTGGCAGGAACGGGATTTGGGAAATTGACGGAAATAAAATATTAATCAAAGAAAATCTATAAATTAGATTTTTGTATCAGAGAAACATAGGGAGACCTAAACCAAGAGAAATGAAAGAAGAAACAGTTTCGTCCAACCAAATACCCAAAACGTTCAAATACTGGCAGACACGTACGATCATCGCGACTATGATAGGCTACGCTATTTTCTATTTTGTACGCAAAAACTTCTCTTTTGCTATTCCCGGCTTAACCGCTGAATATGGAATTACAAAAACAAGTTTTGGGATTATCATGACACTGGTGACCATCGTCTATGGGATATCACGGTTTCTCAATGGGGTACTGGCAGACCGGATGAATGCCCGCTACCACATGTCCATCGGGTTATTTTTATGTGCTGTAGCCAATTTTGCTTTTGGCTGGGGTGCCGATCTCAGTGTGCTATTTACAGGCCAAACCGGCGGGCCTATGTTTACAAATACGATGGTGTTGATATTCGGGATTATCCTGATTTTGAACAATTTGATCCAAGGGAGCGGCTTCCCTCCGGTCGCCCGCTTATTGACCCACTGGATACCACCAAATGAACTGGCGACAAAAATGTCGGTCTGGAACACCTCACACTCCATAGGCGCAGCCCTGGTAGCGATTCTTGCTGGTTATATCATGGGTACACTGGGTACCAATATGAGCGACAATCCGGAAGTCATTGCCTCTATCGCGGCCAATCTAAAAATAGACCCCACAGATACCGAAAAAATGAAAACCGTCTTTGAATCCGCATCTCATTACGGAGCATGGAAGTGGTGTTTTTGGATACCGGCGGCTATTGCGATGGTCGGATCGATCGGGCTATTCATCGGCTTACGCGATACACCTTCGTCGGTAGGTCTCCCCGAATTACATAAAACGCATAAAAAGGGAAAGGATTCCTCCGCTGAATTTAAGGTCTTCGTGCGTAAAGCCGTTTACCGCAACAAGTGGATATGGATATTGGGAATCGCCAATTTCTTCGTGTATGTCGTACGTTTTGCCGTGCTGGACTGGGGCCCAACGTTTTTGAAGGAAGCACATGGCATGACCTTGACCAACGCGGGATGGACAGTGGCTGTTTTTGAAATTTTCGGCATTGTCGGTATGCTAGTTGCAGGTTGGGTTACCGACAAGTATTTTGAGGGGAAAGCACACCGTACCTCTTTATATTGTATGATAGGCGTAGCCCTGTTCATGACTATCTTTTTATATTTACCGGACGAAATTCCATCCTGGGGCATGATATTGGCTTTGGCAATGGCCGGATTCTGTATCTATGGTCCACAAGCCCTTATCGGCATTGCCGCCGCCAACCAGGCAACCAATAGAGCCGCAGCTACAGCTAATGGCGTGGTTGGTATATTTGGCTATGCAAGTGGGCTCATATCCGGGGTCGGCATCGGGTTTATGGTGGATGCTATCAACAAAGTGAATCCCGGAAAAGCCTGGGACTACGTTTTCATGATGATGATAGGTATGGCGGTACTTTGCATATTTATCTTTGCCCTTATGTGGAAAGCGAAAGCGCACGGATACGAAGAAGAACCACAGGAAAGTTAAAACCACAACAGTAAAAATGACAGGATATACCTATATCGGTAATGGAAAAATGAACACTACCGATCAAATCTACAACTGCTTAAAAAACATCAAACATATCGCGCTGGATATGGACGGAACAATCTACAATGGTAGTACTTTGTTCCCTTTTACCATTCCTTTTCTCGACAATTTGAAAAAAACAGGGATCGGCTATTCATTTCTCACAAACAACCCGTCCAAAAGCACAGGCGATTACCTGACCCACCTATCCAAAATGGGGATCGATGCCACCAAAGAAGAAATGTACACTTCGGCACAGGCAACTATCGAATATATAAAAGTGAATATGCCGGAGGCCAAAAGATTGTTCTTGTTGGGGACTCCCAGTATGATCGGCGAGTTTGAAGCAGCAGGCTTTGTCTCTACAGCCGATGACGAAAACGATGTGCCGGATGCGGTGATCGTGGCGTTCGACCTATCGTTGACCTATTCCCGATTGTGCCGGGCTTCATGGTGGGTTTCACAAAACCTTCCCTACATCGCAACCAACCCGGATCGCGTCTGCCCTACGGATCAGAAAAATATTCTGGTAGATTGTGGTGCAATTTATACGTGCATAGAATATGCTACAGGCAGGTTTCCTGATATTGTCATTGGAAAACCAAATCCCAGTATGTTAGACGGGATATTGGAACGTTATAAATTACATCCCTCTGAAGTTTTAATGGTCGGAGATCGAATATACACCGATGTAAAAATGGCCCAAAATGCAGGCGCAATTGGGGTATTAGTTCTTTCGGGTGAAACAACGATGGATATTGTTCGAGTATCAGATACTGTTCCCGATATTATCGCTCAGAACCTCGCGGAATTGGAAGTCATGCTTACTACCGCTAAAAATTAAAGAGCAGATTAGCTAAAGACTTAAACAGAAAAAGGGAACCTCAGAAAGGCTCCCTTTTTACTATTAGGTATTAACTACTTTAATTAACTCTTTAGATATTCAATATATGCATTTGCAAACTCATCTTCAGGAGCCAGCTTCACTGTTTCTTCAAAAGATGCCAAAGCTTGTTTGTAATCTTCTTTTGTTACATGAAAATAACCGATATAATTGTAAGCATCTACTAAGTACCCACGCTCTGCGTCAGTTACTTCTTTTCCTTGCAGTTGTTTATCTTTCAACACTTGTATTAATTGTGTGAAAGCAGGCACAAAAAGACCTTTACACAATTCTGGAGTTTCAGGGTTAACATTATCCAAGGAAATGTTTACGTAACCCGTCAAATATAATGCTCCAGCTAAATAGTCATCAAATACCTTTTGATCGTTGGCCTGTATGATAACATCAAATGCTTTCAATGCGGCATCAAATTGTTCCGATGGATCCTCACCTCTTTCTTTCTTCGCTACACCATGACGGAAGTTCGCATTTCCCAAAACATAATTTGCCTCATAGTAATAATCGGTACCTTTTTGCTTCGCCGGCACACTCAATATGGCCGATGCCACTTCGAAGTTTCCTTGTTGAAATGCTAACATACCTGCAGACCCAATCTCGGGCATAATCTCTGGATTTTTCTCTACGGCCTTAGCTAAATACGGAACGCCTTTATCGGCTTTTCCGGTTTGAACGTTCGCAAAACCAGCAAATAGATAATCTATATCAATTAAGCGGCTTGTATCAGCTTCAGCAAATAGCTTGTCAAAATATTCAGCTCCTTTTTCAAAGTCACCATCTTGGTTTACCGCAATCAAACCTAGGTAACGATATACTTTAGCATCTACCCCTGGCGCATTTGCCAATTGAAGAGCAACATTTTTCAGCTCATCATATTGTTGTCCCCAGACCAAGAAATCGGCATAACGAACATTAGCTTCCACGGACTTGTCACCGGTAACCTGCAGATATTGCTTGTAGTAGTCTACAGCTTTCTTAATTTCCGATTCATACTTAGCTTTTTCTTCATCCGTATTATCCGGTAGGGTTTTTGCTAACTCCAATTGCGTTTCTGCCAATTCCCGATAAATCGGTCCAAAACTTGGATATTCTTTCGCTTTCTCGGCTAAATTTTCCAGTGCTACATCATATGCTTGCGCCCTACGTTGAATGATGGCTTGTCCTACATGCGCTCTTACTAAATTAGGATCTATATTTAATGCATCCCGGTAGTTCACGTAAGCATTACTAGCTTCTCCCTTTATCCCACTATAAGCATCACCTAATCCTACCAAGATCTCTGCATCTTTAAGGTTTTTCGCTTTTGCTTGTGTCAGGTAATCTATCGCCTTTGCATAATCTGGCTTCGGCGCATCAATATAAGCGCGTCCGACGTAGTATAGGGGAAGGTAATCTTTTTTGCCTAAAGAAGATGTAGCAGCTGTAAACTTCTGTTCCGCTGCGGCTTCATTCCCTTTTTCCAAATCCACAATACCCAAACCTATTTGGTTCAACTGCTCCTTTGGTGCATTCGTCAAACCCTGATTAAATATCAACGCTGCCGAATCAACCTTTTCGTTTATCAGATATATTTGACCTAGATAAAAGTAGTTTTCACCATCCTTAGGTTTCTTATCTACCAATGTCTGCAGCATTTCCTTCGCCTTATCATACTGCTCCGCTTCAATTGCTGCTTTTGCATCCTTTAATCTTTGTGCAGTTGCAGAACCTACTACTGCACCGGCCATTAAAAGACTCAAAAATAATTTACGTTTTGTCATCATTGTATTTATAATCTTATTTTATTTACTAATTTATTCTATCCCTAATTATAATCTCTCGACCGGGCATTGTCACCGGCAATAAGCCCGACTTCAGCACGATACGTTGCCCTCTATCTCCCGTCATAAAAGCAGAAAACCCAATCCCTAGTCCCATATTAGGTTGATAGTTCAACACATATATCGTCCTTTTTAATGGATATTCGCCCGTAGAAAGACTTGCTTGAGAAGGAAAAACGTAACGATGTCTTCCACCCTCCTCGTTTAGCACGCTTAAGATACGAATTTTCTCCATTTCCATAAAAGAACTTTTCAAAGATAAATATTGATTATAACTTATAAAACCAATTTTACCTGTCGTCTTCGCCACTTCTTCCAGCACTTCTCTGCTATTATTCAGCGTCTCTATGTTGGTACTTGCTACCTTATCGACCTTTCCCAAATCAATGAAATAACGCAAAATACTAGAGTTTAGATTATCAAAGACCAATTTAACCTCCTTCACCTTATTACCTTTCAATAGTGCAATGATATCGTTCACTTTCATGCTTGTGTCCGTTCCCGAAATATTGCTTATAAGTACGACACCATCATACGCCACCGGATAGACCCGCCCTTGAATAGACTGGTTTTCAAAATGCTTCTTTTCATCCGTCGAAAGTTCTCGTGCCAAAAAAGCTATATTCGCCTCACCTTTCAGCACACTATTGACAGCCTGCACTTCTGGCTTTGCCAAAGCATTCACTTTCGCGTTATAATAGGAATTTTCAAAGACCTCCTTCTGTTCCAAAAATAACGGCAATATTGTCTCATCAACACTTACAGGAAGTTCACCAGACAAAATATCATCTTTCTTCTCTTTCTTCTGACTAGAAGAACAGGCTACCAAATTAAAGAGCGTAATAAAAAGAATAATGGCTTTCCATCCAACTTTCATGTTAATATGAATAATATTTTTAAAAAAAGATTAAGTCTTAACAATTTTTAACGTGTAAAATTATTTTGCCATAACCTTGCAAAGCGCATAAAAGAATAAACAATCAATAAAATACCAAACATATTTCTATATGCTGGGTTGATATCCAAAGGGAAGTTTTTCCAAAAGATAATCAAAAGGCCCAACACGAAATAAAACAAGAACATGCATAGACCCAAAATAGACAGAAATCGCTGTGTAGGCGATTTCTGTCCAAATTTATTATCTCTTGAGCTATTTCTAAAACTCATTACATTTGCGTCAAGTCCAAACGAATAGGAAGTGTATAGGCTACACGTACAGGACGTCCGTTCTGTATACCCGGGTTCCACTTTTTCGCCCTCTTTAATAAATTGATAGCAGCCTGTCCCGTACCGTAAGATAAATCCTTAAGTACCTTTACATCGGTCAACTCTCCATTTCGTTCGACAACAAATGAAACCGTTATGGTACCTTTCACTCCCGCATCAATCGCCCCTGCCGGGTATTGATAATTATCTGCAATCCATTTTCTGAAAGCATCCATACCATCCTTAGGTGAGGGATTAATCTCCACGGATTCGAAAATACGATCCCCTTCACCTGTTCCTCCTTCTACACCCTTGGTACTACCAGTCGCCGATCCGGCTACATCCTTCGTCCCCCACTTTCCTTCGGTTGTGATACTACCACCTTTCATGCCCTTCATCGCTACCGGACCGATTAATTTTTTCTTATCTGTAGCCTCTTCGACTGTAGCTATTTCCTCCTGTACGGCTTTTTCTTTAGGCACTGGCTTGATTTCTGGCAAAGCAACGACATCAAGTGCGGGCTTTGATTCAGCAATCCGTGGAGCCTCTTCCTGTACAGGTGGTTTTTCCTCTTCTTCAGGAAGCTCTGGTAAATCCTCCAAAGTCAATTCTTCCGTGAAAGCAATTTCCTCTTTGGGAGGCTCTGAACTTCTAAATAACTTGATATTGAAAGCCTGCGGGATAGCGAATACGGCCACTACTGCTATAACGATCAGTAATGCTGTATTCGTAGCCTTTGGGCCCAATTTGCGCAGCTCATAAGCCCCATAAGCCTTATTCCTGTTTTCGAAGACCACATCGAGCCACTCACTTTTAAATATATTTAATTTTTCAAACATATTACTTCTGTTTTATGAAAACACATTTAACGTCGATTAGTCGTTATAGATATTCTCGTTTTCCAATAGCGCAACTTCTTCTTTCATGATACGATTAGAAATCATATAGCGTTTGATATCGGCGATTTTCATCTCGTCAAGCGCATCAATGATATTTCTTGTTACCGACTTGTCACTCGGACGAATAACGACAATCATATCTTTTCCACCTGTCTGCTGAGGAACCACTTTATTCATTCTCAATAAAACTTCACGTAAGCCATCCTTGCTATAATCCACCACTGTGGGCGGTGTTAGCGGGCTTGTTACAGCACCTTGATACCAAACTAACTTATCGTTCGACCCCAAAACCAATGTCACACTTCGGTGTTCATCGATATCGATATCATCCTTTTTGTCGGTTTCGACGTTTTTGTCAGGCATAGCCACATCCATCGCTTGTGGTTTGTTCAAAGAAGTGGTCAACATAAAGAAAGTAATCAACAAGAACGCCAAATCCACCATGGCTGTAAGGTCGACCTTGCCACCATTCTTCTTTGCTCTTACCTTTCCCCCCTTGCCCTGCTTACCGGAGTCTTGATTTAATTCTGCCATTTGTTTTTAATATTATTGATCAGCGGTTTTGAGTCCTGTCACGAAACTAAACTTATTCTGTTTCTGGTTACGTAAGGTTTCAATTATCAAGTTCAAACTTGGAAACTTCTCGTCTGCATCGGCTTTAATTGCTACCGTTAATAACTCGATATCATCTGGATCCTTTCCATCTTCTAAAGCTCTGTTTTGTAATATCTTTGCCGACGCTAGTCTTGCTTGCTTTACCCATGACGATAGTTCGTTTGATAGGCTCGTTGTCGAGTCTACCGGAATACCTTTCTGCACGGCGGTTCTCGCACCTGCATCCATAGCCAGCAGTTCTTTCATGTTGCGGATAGGAACACCAAAATCTTCCATTCCCTGAAACTGCACTTGCTCTTCCCGAGTAAACTCTATTCCGTACAAGTTCCCCACACTCTTCAATGCCTCTACACGAACATTCTGATCACTCATGCTAAAGAAAACTTTCCCCTCATCACCTACGGTAATAATAGCAAGGTTTCCATCAGGAAGTTTCGCTTGGGAATAGGAAGGCGCTGTATCGACAGTCAATGTTTCAGGCTGTCTCGCCGTCGCTGTAAGAACGAAGAACGTAAGAAGCAAGAAAGATACATCGCACATCGCTGTCATATCAATCGATGTACCGGCTCTTTTTATTTTTGCTTTTCCCATTTCTTTTTAATCTTTAAAAAATAAACAACTCTATTTTCTCTCATGATGCTTCCCGAGCACACTTTCCATAAAAAAATGAAAAATATTTTTCGAAAAGCAACTTCACCTATTTATGGTTTGCTGCGTACGTTTGTACGATAGAGAAACCTGCTTCGTCGATAGAGTATGTTAATTTATCAATCTTAGCGGTCAAGATATTGTAGAAAATGATCGCAAAAGTCGATGTAGCAATACCTGTAGCCGTGTTGATTAGGGCCTCTGAGATACCATTTGCCAATTTAGCTGAATCTGGAGCACCACCCGTTGCCAAAGCGGAGAACGCCTTAATCATACCAGTTACCGTACCCAATAGACCAGTCAATGTACCAATAGAAACCAATGTAGCCAAAACGTTTAGATTTTTCTCCAACATCGGCATTTCCAATGCAGTTGTTTCTTCAATCTCCTTTTGAATAGCTAAAGCAGACTTCTCTGCGTCTAAACCTGGGTTAGCCTCTACATCTTTGTATTTCAAAAGACCGGCCTTGATGACATTCGCAACAGAACCTTTTTGCTTATCACATTCCGCAATAGCTGTATCGATACTACCTGTTTTCAATAATGATTGTACCTTTCTTACAAAATTACCCACATTTCCTGTACCCGACGCTTTGCCTATCACGATAAAACGCTCGACAGTGAATACGAATACCATCATGAATAATCCTAATAGAACCGGTACAATTACCCCTGCATGATATATCATACCTGCATAGTTACCGGGTACAGGTTGGTTCGCAGGATCCCCACCTTGGAAGTTATTTGGATTACCCATTACAAATTGCCACACGAGATAACCTACTATAAAACAAATAACGATTGCTAAACTCGCAAATAAATTACCTGAATTGCCACTCTCTTGTTTCGCTGGGCTGTTAGTTTTTGGTGCGTTTGCCATTTTACTAATTTTTAGATTTTTACTTTGTTTAATTATTTATGTTGATCCTTTTTATATGCAAAAATAATTACTAAAACTTGACGTTTTCATAACAAATATACCATTTTGGAATAAAAGTCAAATTTTTTCGCAATTAATTTAAAAGCATTCTTTGTTTACTACAGAGGATGAGCATCAGCGGCATCCATACCCTCTAGGCGCTTCTTGGCAACCCATTTCGTTGCCTAGCAAATATTATGCAATAAAAACCATTTTTTTTTTGATATGCAAATTAATAAATCGCTAAATGATAAAAATAAGTAAGTGTTCACTTATACTGCTGCTATTGATAAATTTCTGACACGAACCAATTTCACCACATAAAACGCTTGGAATAACAGATTTAGTATAGCATAAAAAAATTATCCGTGAAGTTTAACTCCATAACCGGCGGCTTTTAAATAGTCAAATATTTTCTGTTTAAAATCCCCTTGTATCAGGATTTCGCCATCCTTAGCACTGCCACCCACACCGCACTTTTGCTTTATGGTCTTCGCCAGCTCCTGTAAATCTGTCTCTGACCCAATAAAACCCTCCACTAAAGTCACTATTTTTCCCTTACGTGCTTTCTTATCCAACAGCACTTTCAGTCTTTGTCTTTCACTAGGCAAGGTCTCGACTTCCTCCTTATCATCTACAATCTGATACGAAAAATCTGTATCGGTGGAATACACTATTCCTTCAAATCGTTGTTTTTTATTTTTTGCCATAAAATGTATTAACAAATTATTTTTAACGAATTAGGTTTTACATGTATATGCAAACTGCCTTGGATGTTCAGTGGCTCTCCATCTACGTGAACAGGGCCACTATCCACGCGATCAATCCTAATCTCTCTACCCGGAATAATCTCTACGTATTCCGATTGATCTACAGAACGGTTAAACAAGTGATACACCATCATCGGCAAGATATAAAGTGGAAATTTCTTAACGATGCAGACATCCAACAACCCATCATTTACCGAAGCATTTGGTGCAATATAAGCATTGTTGCCATATTGAGGTGAATTGGCCACACTAATCATAAATGCCTCTCGTTCATATTCGTTTCCGTCTATCGTGAGCTGGTACTTACATGGTTTGTAATTCCCCAAAACATTAATTACTGTTCTCAGATATCCAACAGGACCTCTTAACTGGTCATTAGCAAATTTATCACTCACCGATGCGTCAAAGCCAAGGCCCGCTATGTTAAAAAAGGGGTGCCCATTGATTACTCCCGAATCCACCTCCTGTATATCAAATCTATTGATACGACGCAATGCTGCCGTTTCGTTTAGTGGAATACCCAGATACAGTGCTAATCCATTACCCGAGCCTTCGGGAATAATCCCTAAAGGAATATCACTCCCAACTAAGGCCGAGCCCAATTCATTGATCGTTCCGTCGCCTCCTACCGCTACTACAGCGTCGTATTTGTCCACTATAGCCTGCCGTCCTATCTCATAAGCATGATCGGGTCCGGCAGTTTGTTGGAAAGTGGGATGAAATTTTTCAAGATCAAGGACTTCCAATACTGTTTTGTTAAAAGCAGTTTTTTTCTTACCTCCAGAAATGGGGTTAATTACAAATAATATCTTTCGTTGAGCTTGCATTGATCATTGCTGACAAACCGTAAATATAATAATACCTTACCATGAATCACGTAGTAAATGTAATATGTGTAAATTAACTTTTATTAATTATAAAAGAGTTGTAGTTTTGTGCCGACAAAAGTGGACTGATTTGCGTTTTACGATGAAAAGTAAAGAAGGAGATTGCAACCACAGAAAAAAAGTGCTAAAAACCATTGCTTATAGCTGTTTTTGCCTCTTGCCTAATACGTATCCCACTTCTGTCTATTGATAACATTATTCAAATTGCTATGGCATACTTATTTACATCTGAATCAGTATCTGAAGGACATCCCGACAAAATTGCCGATCAAATATCAGACGCTTTAATAGATAATTTTTTAGCTTGGGACGAAGATTCGCGTGTGGCGATAGAAACCTTGGTCACTACGGGACAAGTTGTACTTGCTGGCGAAGTGAAGTCCACTATTTATCTTGACGTTCAAAAAATTGCCCGTTCCGTCATTGAGAAGATCGGTTATACAAAATCCGAATATATGTTTGAGGCGAACTCCTGTGGTGTTCTTTCGGCTATTCATGAGCAGTCTGCAGACATCAATCAGGGCGTAGACCGCAAAGCAAAACAAGACCAAGGAGCTGGAGATCAAGGAATCATGTTCGGCTATGCTAATAATGAAACCGAGAATTATATGCCTTTGGCACTCGATTTATCCCATCGGTTACTCTATGAGCTCGCAGCCATCCGGCGTGAAAACCGTGAAATCACGTATTTACGTCCTGATGCAAAATCTCAGGTGACTTTAGAATACAATGATGACCACAAGCCTATCCGTATTGACACAATCGTCATTTCTACACAGCACGATGACTTTGGTTCTGAAAAAGAAATGCAGGAACAGATCACCGAAGACATCAAGAACATACTGATACCTCGCGTTAAAGCTCAGCTAAAGCCTGAATTACAGGCTTTATTCAATGACGAGATCAAATATCACATTAATCCTACCGGCAAATTTGTTATAGGTGGACCCCACGGTGACACGGGCCTTACAGGCCGCAAAATTATTGTCGATACCTATGGTGGTAAGGGCGCACATGGCGGAGGAGCTTTCTCTGGAAAAGACCCCTCAAAAGTTGACCGTTCAGCAGCTTATGCTACCCGTCATATCGCCAAGAATCTTGTAGCCGCCGGCATAGCAGATGAGATTTTGGTACAGATTTCTTATGCTATAGGCGTGAAAGATCCTATGGGAATATACGTCAACACATACGGAACGGCCAAAGTTAATTATTCGGATAGTGAGATTGCTAGCAAGATCGAAGAGCTCTTTGATATGACCCCATATGGTATTGAGACTCGCTTAAAACTTCGCCAACCGATCTATTTTGAAACTGCTGCGTATGGACACATGGGTCGTACAAATCAGACCGTTACTAAAACATTCGAAAGCTCTATGGGTGATAAAAAGCAAATGGAGGTAGAACTGTTTACTTGGGAGAAGCTAGATTATGTAGACAAGATCAAAGAGACTTTCGGAAAGTAAAGTTCAAGAAGATCTTTCCTTTTGTCTAATAGTATTTTCGATAGAGGTCATACAAAACTGCTTTATCATGAGGCGTTAATATATTGTTTACTTCCTTAACAATATATTTTCTTTTAAATGCTTGTATTGCCGCATCGAGATTACTCGTGTCGTATCCAATTATTTTGAGAGCATCGACCGGATTAAAATTATAGGGCGGTTCTAACAAAAAGTCTTCATTATACCAAATACCAAATCCGCTTTCCGCTAGTCTTTCCCATGGGAAAAACACATTGGGATCATTTTTTCGAGTAGGCGCGACATCTCCATGACCAATAAAATTCAGTTGTGGGATAGCATAACGTGTTTTCAAGGTGTCCAATAGGATCAACAGTGAATTGATCTGTTCCTGAGGAAATGGCTCATTCCCGTTGTTATCCAGCTCAACACCGATAGAGATGGAATTAAGATCGGTAACGGTTCCCCATTTTGAGCGCCCGGCATGCCAAGCTCGCTCATAATCATTCAGCATCTGAATAACTTGTCCATCTTTCCCAATGATATAATGCGCACTAACTTGGGTATGCGCTAGCTGAAAAGTACGCACCGTCTGGGCCACATTATGCTGAGAAGTATGATGAATAATAACAAAATTTGGCTTACGGAGGTCATAGTGGATAGCAGCTGCCCAGTCGGCTTGCTTATATATTCCCGTCCGCTTTTGGATTGCAATTTTTTCCTCAGGTGTCAATACAGTATCGACAACAATTGTATCAGTCCATAGCACTGTATCCTTTACCTCTTTCTGGGCGAAAGAAAGTTGCAACTTAGCCGTATCAACGATAGCTTCTCGACGGTGTTCCTTGCCCTGCAACGCAAGTGGCATCGACTTCCTCTTTGCTACACAACTTACCATCGTAGTCAAGAAAAAGACAACCGTAAAAAAGGAAAGACTTTTCATCTTACCGCGAACTTATCTAGGGAGAGAAAAGACCATACCCAGTGCTAAAGCCTGACTAAATTGAACTTTAGCCTTCGTATCTTCTTCCATAATCCAGTCATTGTCGTATAACATAATACCGGTCAAAGTGACATTGACTAAACGAGTTACTTTTGCAGACAATGTAACATCCAGACGGTGATCCGGTTTCTTTATCTCTCGGTAATCCGCAAATAAGTTATAACGTGATTTTAGATTTAAATTACTTGCGATGTTACGATCCAGATTAGCGGTAAGCTGAAAAGCGAGATCATTTCTGACCGTATAACCAGGAGTCAATCCAAACTTTTTCTGGTCTTCCTTCAAAGCGTCATTATCCGGATATCGCTCGGCATACTCTTCAATGGTCAAGGGTTTAGACTTATCGTTGATCATTAACGTTTGACGCGCGGTACCCGTACCTAAGCGAAGGGAAAAGGTATTGTCGGGCTTGTATTCCAAACCGAATGACTCCGTAAAATATCCCGGTCCTAAAAAGGCTGTTTGTATATCTTTCACCCGCTCCTCTTTTGTTTCTTTATCTGCCATATAACTATATCCCAGATCAAATTGGGATTCAAAAGTAACGGAGACATAGACCGCCCAATCTTTTGTAAATTTGTAGGAAAGCTTATTATCCCAAAATATACGATCATTATTTTTCTTTGCCAGCTGATCTTTATTTTTAATCTTGCCATATTTTAGGTCTAACTCAGTTACAAAGTTGAAATTATCTCTTGTATAGTCCGACTTATGCCAAGCTAATCCACCGATAGATAGCGAGTTGACGCCCCCTGCACTCCAATTATCACTAAAGGAAGCTTGATTGGCATTGATACCAAACTTTGTCCAATGTTTCCAATAATTCACTTCGAGCCCTAGTTTGGGTATGGGAACCTGAATGGGATTAACTTGTACCTTATCAACCGTATCCTGTTTGACCAACGTCGTTTCAGGATTTTCACGCAATTCTTTTAAATTCTCTTGGCCATGAGCCGTGGTGGCCACCCATATGCCCAAAATGATGCCAAGTAGGCTCCTATAATTAATTGGGTAAAGTCTATTTTTCATCAATCTTTATTTTCGTTAAGTCTGGTAAAGGCTTAAAATAGGGGTTTATTTTGAATTGCCCATATTTCGAAAGTATATATCCGGTCAGTTGATATGCGCTCGCCTGCTGTACAAAACTGTATGATGGTCGATATCGCACCATAAAATTATCTAAAAGTTGACCTTCCAACCCCGTCACACTCTTCACTAGTGTTCGTGAAAATTTCCAATCTACGACATTCTCCTCATATTCATGTTGAAAATATCTAGTCAACCGCCGCGCATTTTTTCCTTCCTTGCTCATGAGATTGTAAATCGTATTGATACTCAATCCAGCTCCATTCGGTCCTACAGAAAAATAGTCCCCAGCATCTGCTAACTGGTAGGCTTTCGCGTAGTCTATCCGTCGCTGTGCTAAAATCTGATCTGGATTCTTCTTTGCAACAACGGTGACCGGCTCGATATAAATGGAAGTTTTCTGTAAATGGAATAGAACTACCTCTTGCCCCCCATAGACCAATGTATCATTCTTATACTCTTCTCTCTTTGCGATCAGTACATCTCCTTTCTGCATCTCCAGATAAAATTCTCCTTTTCCATTATTGAAAACGTTTGCGCCTGACGTATTATTCAACACTAACACCCTAGCGACCCGTTGCTTGGTGTCTCTATCCAAAACAATGCCAGCTACTTTCCGCTGCCCATATCCGGCAGAGCAAAGCAAAAATAAAAAGAATGTGCAGAAAAATCCGACAATTGTCTTCACAATTGTAAAACTACATTATAGATTGATTATTTGAATATTTTTTAACAACTTTTAAAGCTACTTTGTAATGACCAGTAGCTGTCCTATTGACAGATTGTCCGTCTCCAACCCATTGAGCTGCTTTATCTGCTCTACTGTAACATTATATTGACGACTTATGGCATATAGCGTGTCCGAGGCTTTTACCTCGTAAATGATCATCTTAACCGGCGATTTGATCTGTGCCGTCCTATCTGTTGTTTCGAGATCTGCTTTCTTTTCAATTAATGTCTCCACCTTCTCCTCCCGTACCTCTTTTTCTACCAAAGTCTCTGACCGATCATACCTGTACAACTCGTATCGCTCGATGAGATCAATCAATAACTCCGGATAACGAGGATTTGTGGCGTAGCCAGCTTGTTTTAGTCCTTTTGCCCACCCTTTATAATCATTTTTATCTAATGTAAAAAGTCTTTCATAGCGTTTTCTCAATAAAAAACGAGAGTGATCTTTGAACGAATCTTCCGCATTATCATATACCCGAAAACAATCGTTCGGATTATCATCAGATCGGGTGACACTCTTACCTTTCCATTCCCCTGCACATTTTATTCCAAAGTGATTATTTGCATTTCTTGCCAAATAGCTATTACCGTTTCCCGATTCTAACAGCGCTTGAGCCAGCTTGATACTCGCCGGTATACCATATTGATTCATCTCACGAATAGCAATGTCCTTATACTGGTGGATATAGGTCTGTCCTGAAATGGAGGTTTCTCCCCGAGAGGTCCCTACACGTTCTGCAGGAACTTTCGAGCTATGAGGTGCCTTCGACTTTCCGCTCGACAATACGGTGCTTTTTTTGGTCGCGCACGAAGAAAGCAAAATTAAGGACACTAATAACGTCAATAGCGGTTTTATCATAAACAAGAATATTAATTATTCACCTTATCATAATCATCCAAATGATACCTATTTATGGTTGCCAGCACTTTACTTCCCCATCCGTTGGAGGCGGAATAGCCAGATCTCGCAATGCTTTGTACCCAAGATCTATAATCAACGGAAGAAGGTTGGTCAAATAGTGCCTGCGTAGATTTTCTCTTCTTTAATAAACTTATAAAATCACGATATGAGGCTAAAGTCGATTCATAGCCTTTGTAAGCAGACTTAATCGTTGTGCTGTTGTTCTTTCCTTTTATACCAAAGTGATTGTTGAGGTATCTAGCAATTCGACTATTTCCAAAAGCACTTTCATGGATAGCGACCGATAAAATTACCGATGCAGGCACACCCGTCTCCAGCATCAGCTGTTGTGCGAGGCTCTTATGCTCACTAATATAGCTCGTCGGCGTAAACTTTTGTTGCCCAATAGCAAGTGATGTGCCCGAAAAATAAAATACGGCGATCCATAACATGCTGTTGTATATTGATTTCTGCATCGCTTTTATTTTTGTTGAATATTACTTTTTGCGTAATACAAAAAGCCCATCACGTATGGGCAATATTAATTTCTCTACACGTTCATCCCGAGCCAACTCACTGTTTAGTTCCGCGATCTGTTTCGTTTGGTTATCCATTTTCTTATCAAGGACTTTTCCCTTCCATAAAACATTATCTATTAAAATCACGCCCCCCGATCCTATCCGCTCTATGACCATATTATAATAGGCTAAGTTGCTTTTCTTATCTGCATCAATGAATACCAAATCAAACTCTCCTTCCAACCGTGGTATAATGTCCAATGCATCTCCTATATGGTAGTGTATTCTAGAGCCAAAAGGAGACTCTTTAAAATAGCCTCCGACCCGCTCCTCGCGTTCTTCATTAATATCTATGGTATGTATGTAACCTTTCTCGTGCAGACCCTCTGCCAAGCATAGTGTAGCATAGCCGGTAAAGGTGCCTATTTCCAGAATCACTTTAGGCGAAATCATTTTACTGAGCATTGCCAGCACACGCCCCTGATAGTGTCCCGACAACATATGAGGCATTGTTTCTTTCAGATAGGTTTCCCTATTTATCTTTTTTAACAAGCCACCTTCCTGATCGCAAGTACCCTCTAAATAAGCATTTATCTGATTTTCACCTGAAACCATAGGTATTCTCCGTTTGTTTCTCTTAATCTAAAGAAGCTGTAATCAGTCTTAAGAACTCAGAACGTGTCACATCATTCTGGAAAGCACCGGTAAAAGCTGAGGTCGTAGTTACCGAATTTTGCTTCTGTACACCCCGCATAGCCATACACATATGTTTACATTCCATAACTACCGCAACACCTGCAGGTTGTAAGGTCTCTTGGATACAATCCCTAATTTCATTGGTTAATCGCTCTTGTACCTGTAATCTACGTGCAAACGCATCAACCACACGTGGTATCTTACTCAGGCCGACAATATGCCCATTAGGGATATAAGCGATATGGGCCTTACCAAAAAAAGGTAACATATGATGTTCACACAACGAATATACTTCAATATCTTTGACCACCACCATTTGACTGTAGTCTTCTTCAAACATCGCACTACGCAATACTTCCGCAGCATCGACATCATAGCCGTGTGTCAAGAACTGCAAGGATTTGGCCACCCGTTCAGGTGTTTTGATAAGTCCCTCTCGCTGTGGGTTCTCTCCCAGTGCTCCTAAGATATCCACATAATGTTGGGCTATTCTATCCACATAGTTCTCATTATATTGATCTATCTTAACATAGCCATCAATCTCTTCATTAAAATCCGTAAGATTACTCATTTTTTTGTTATTCATAAATCTGTACTAATCACCAAAATACTCTACTGAGTTGTTTTCTGTTTCGGTCAACCGAATGCTGTGCAAGACCACGTGTTCTTTTTCAAAAAGCGGTTTCAACACATTGAAAATCTCTACTGCGATGACTTCCGTTGATGCCATCTTTCCTTCCATAAAATCAACATCTAAATTGACATTCTTGTGATCTAGCTTATTGACAATATGCTCGCGGACAACAGCTTTCATGGTCTTCAGATCGATCAAAAAGCCAGTTTCAGGATTAATATCCCCTTTCACTGTGACAAATAATTCGTAGTTATGTCCATGCCAATTTGGGTTAGCACAGTAACCGAATACGGATTCATTTTGTTCCGGAGTCCAATCTTCGCGATGCAGTTTATGTGCCGCACAAAATCTTTCTCGTCGTGTAATATATATCATGATATACAAAGATAACCCTAAAAATCTATATTTTAGTAATCCAAAACAAAAGGCATGTATACAAAACCCTTAATCGTCGCAGCAACACACGCGGAGATCGCCCCAAGCATTTCCTTGCTAAATGGGCATCACATTTCCTATGTCATTACGGGTGTCGGTATGCTTGCCACTGCACACGCATTGACAAAAGCATTGTATCGGAACAAACCGTCCTATGTATTAAATATCGGCATTGCCGGGAGTTTCTCTCCTAATTTAGCAATTGGTTCGGTCGTAGAAATCGTTCAAGATACTCTTTCCGAATTGGGAGCAGAGGAGGAAGATGGTTTTATCACCATGGATGAACTCGGATTTGGATCATCATCCTGGCCCAAGAGACCGATAGAAGGGATAGAGACAAATCTTACAAAGGTCGAAGGAATCACGGTAAACAAGGTACATGGCAACACTTTTTCTATTCAAGATATCCAGCAGAGGCTACCCGGCATCCAGACCGAAAGTATGGAAGGGGCTGCCGTATTCTATGTTTGTGCCGAAGAGCAGATACCCTGTATACAGGTAAGGGCCATATCCAACTTCGTTGAAGTCCGCAATAAATCCTCCTGGAACATCCCGTTAGCCGTACAAAATCTGCACCATTGGCTTGATGATTTCCTAGCTCTATAATTTCTGGATATAGTGCTCCTATGCCAGCTTAAAGACGTATCAAAAATGACAATTTTACACTATTTGTCCGCTTATTCTTTGCAAAATGTCATTTTAAAATAGTAGTTTTGCGTATTCTTAAAAAAGTACTATTTTTAAACTAATGAGAGAAATACAATTCAGAGAAGCACTTCGTGAAGCGTTGAACGAAGAGATGCGTAAAGATGATGCTATATTTTTAATGGGTGAAGAGGTTGCTGAGTATAATGGGGCTTATAAAGTAAGTCAAGGAATGCTTGACGAGTTCGGAGCCAAACGTGTCATCGACACGCCAATTGCCGAGCTTGGATTCGCCGGTATTGCAATTGGAGCCGCAATGAATGGACTAAGACCTATCGTCGAATTTATGACTTTCAACTTCTCATTAGTTGCCATAGATCAAGTTATCAATTCCGCCGCAAAGATCCGACAAATGTCCGGTGGGCAGTTTTCTTGTCCTATTGTCTTTCGGGGCCCCACGGGGAATGCAGGACAATTGGCAGCCCAACATTCACAAAACTTTGAAAACTGGTATGCAAATACGCCAGGGTTGAAAGTTGTCATTCCATCCAATCCATACGATGCCAAAGGCTTATTGAAGTCGGCAATTATAGATCCTGATCCCGTAATTTTCATGGAGTCAGAGGTCATGTATGGGGATAAGGGTGCAGTACCTGAAGAAGAGTATTACCTGCCTATTGGCAAAGCTCATACAATTCAAGAGGGGTCTGATGTAACTGTGGTATCATTCGGCAAGATGGTGCCCAGAGTGGTCATTCCGGCAGTAGAAGAGTTGACTAAAGAAGGAATTAGTGTTGAATTAATTGACTTACGTTCAGTACGCCCTATTGATTTTGCAACTATCGTTGCTTCCGTAAAGAAAACAAATCGCTTGGTTATTGTTGAAGAAGCGTGGCCTTTAGCCTCTATTTCTTCAGAAATAACTTTTCATGTTCAAAAACATGCTTTTGATTATTTGGATGCTCCAGTGACTAGAGTAACATCTGCAGACGTACCTTTGGCTTATGCCCCTACATTGGTTGAGGCTACCTTACCGAATGTTGCAAAAGTTGTAAAAGCCGTAAAAGAGGTTTCTTATATTAAGAAATAAACGTTTATTTTCAAAACAGCATACCAATTAAAAAAGCAGCTTCATTTTGAAAATGAAGCTGCTTTTTTAATTGGTATGCTAAAATCACTAAACGTTAATCTCTGCTTTATATTGATCTGCTGACAATAGGTTCTCTACCTCTTCAGGATTAGCCAATTTGACACGGATAATCCAGCCCTCACCGTATGGATCCGAATTTACCAACTCGGGAGAAGCGTCGATAGCTTCGTTTACGGCCAATACAGTTGCCAGTACCGGCATAAATAAGTCAGACACCGTCTTCACAGCCTCAATCGTACCGAAAACTTCATTTTCAGCTACATCATCTCCCACCGTGTTGATGTCTACAAATACAATATCGCCCAATTCACGCTGAGCAAAGTCCGTGATTCCGATGACGGCTTCATCACCCTCTACACGCACCCACTCGTGGTCTTTCGTGTATTTTAATTCTGCTGGAAAATTCATGTCTCTTTGTTTTTCCCAAAAATATAATTATCCAATGACATTACAAAAGTTAATATCCTTAATTTTATGAAATGAATACACAGATCTCCAAACTTCATAGCATTAGTAAAAAAGACAATCGATTGATTATCGGCTTAATGTCTGGAACTTCGCTAGATGGTCTGGACATTGCTTTATGCCGGATCCATGGAAGTGGCATCGACACAACGCTTGAACTATTACATTTCGCTACGAAGCCTTATACAAATGATTTTAGATCAAGAATTCATACGGTTTTTGCTAAAAAAACTGTTGATCATCAAAAATTGTGTGGGTTAAATGCTTACATCGGACATCTACATGCCCAGCTTGTTCTAGAATTCCTTATGGGATGGAGTATCGATCCTTCAACTATCGATATAATTGCCAGTCACGGCCAAACAGTCTTTCATGCTCCACAGACTTTGACGAACGACCTAACCCTACCCAATAGTACATTGCAAATTGGTGATGGTGATCACATCGCTGTGCATACGGGTATCATAACGATCTCAGATTTCAGACAGAAACACGTCGCTGCGGGAGGTGAGGGTGCACCACTCGCCGCTTATGGTGATTTTCTCCTTTATACCGATCCCCTTGAGGACAGAATTCTATTGAATATTGGTGGTATTTCCAATTTCACCTTTCTGCCGCATGAGAATAGCACACTTCAGGCGTTTGCTACGGATCTGGGTCCGGGAAACACTATCATGAATCAATATATGTCCAAATATTTTAACAAAAACATGGACGAAAATGGTGCTTTAGCTACTACCGGAGCAATCAGTCAACGCCTCCTGGAAAATTTACTAGACGAACCCTTCTTCTACTTGGATTTTCCAAAAACGACAGGAGTGGAGCTATTCAACCTAGATTATCTGGATAAAAAAATGAAGGACATGCATCTTCAGCACCAAGATATCGTAGCGACACTGAACGCTTTCTCGGCCCAAGCTATTACTAACGGTATTCTGCAAGTTACTGCTGACTTACCTAATGTTGGTGTATATTGTAGCGGAGGAGGTATCCACAACCCGCTACTAATGCGTCATATACGGGCTGGATTACCACAAAAAATCAAAATTGCCGATATTTCCGCACTGGGTATGAATCCTGATGCCAAGGAAGCCTGCCTTTTTGCTGTGCTGGCCAATGAAACTGTCGCCGGTGAGCCGTCGAATGTACAATATATTAAAGATTCTCCCACAGTATGTATGGGGAAAATCAGCTTGCCTTGTTAATTAGCTATCGCCTCGTGCAGGAATTTTTTAAAAGGGTGTATTCTTTGACAGATTTCAAGAACACCCTGTAATGCCTTATCTTCGGTCAGCATCCTATTCGATAGCGGCTTATGAATAATAAAACTTTTCAATTTCAATAATTCGATATTAGGATCATCAGCCGTATAGCCTGTAGGAGGTCTAGACAATTTATCTTCCTGCGATAGATCCTCTACAGTCCACTGCCCGGTTGCCAATGCCTGTGTTAATCCAGCCGTATTATAATCTATCTCTTGACGTATAGCATCGAGGTGTTCTTTTTTCGGACGCCAATAACCACAGGCAATAAAAGACCCCTCAGGTTCGATGTGAATATAATATTCCGGTCCATCCAATTTGCGGCCATCTATTGAAATCCCCGCTGCCAACCAACTTTTATAGGGAGATTTATCCTTAGCAAAACGAACGTCCCTATAAATCCTAAACATACACTTTGCAGCATTGATATCCGTATTGATATGCGGGTCAAACACGGTCAAACCCTTTATCATTTCTATGATAAAAGTCTTGATATCTTCATATGCTTTTGTGTATAGATCTTTGTTGGCTTGGAACCATTCGCGGTTATTGTTCTTTTTGAGATTTTCCAGAAAATCGAACGTAGTCTTCTGTATGCTCATATCATTGACAAATAAGTAAAAATAAAAATACGAAAGGAGCGGCGAGGAGCAGCCCATCAAATCGATCCATCACCCCCCCATGTCCTGGGAGGATATGTCCCGAATCCTTAACGCCTAAACTTCTCTTCAGCATCGATTCAACCAAATCGCCTAACGTGCCAAATACACCAATTATTAATGCGACAACCGCCCATTGCCATCTTGTTAAACCATCAAAATATTGTGCCAGATTAATAGCGATTAACAATGCAAAGATCACACCTCCCACAAAACCCTCCCACGTCTTATTCGGTGATATCCGCTCGAACAATTTTCGTCGTCCAAAACTCCGGCCCGCTAAATACGCTCCTGTATCGTTCGACCATAGAATAATCAAAAAACCCAAGGGGATATATGGATTAAAGTAACCTTGAACAAAACCTAATGCGACGAAAAATAGAAATGGAAAAAAAGCATAACCTAATCCTAGACTTGTATAAGCAATATCATCGAACGGTCTTTCCCGCCTTTGGAACAAAGCACCAATACAGATTGCAGGGAACATAGGAATCACCAACCAAACCTTCGCAAACGGTATTATACCCACACAATGCAACCCTATCAGTATTCCCAATATTAAAGCAGTCATTAAGCCCCAGATGATTTGAGGTTTAACATTATCCTTGGTGAACATACTATAGAATTCATAAAGGCACCCCATACCTACTAAAGAGAAAAAAACAATAAATACTTCTTGTCCCAGTAATGTCGCTCCAATCAATGTAACAATGAAGAAAAAACCGGTGATAGCGCGTTGCAACATATTATTCTTCCTCTCCTTGCTCGTCAAATTTTTCCAATAATCCTAATGCTTCATTTTTCAACGCATTGCTGACATACAGCTCTATCCCGCCAAACTTCAACGAAGAATCCTGCTTATTCAGGAGTATTGCCGGAATAGCATGTTCTTCCAACAATTGTTTGTCCATCTCGGCTTTTATATTGTTTTCATATACCCGGATCTTAATCCAATCTTTCTCCATCGAAATTTTCTTTTTTATGTGTTTGGCTATAAAACCAGTATCCAATTAGACCAGTGAAAATAAAGCTGCCAATATACACAATTATGGAATAGCTCTCATAATGCTGTAAATCTTCATATGTCTTTCCTTGCGTTGTATAATAGTATGCCATAACCGTAATCCACACATTGTTGATAAAGTGTCCAAGTACGGGAACCCATATATTTTGGGACCATATCATCATATAACCAAAAAATGCACCTAAAACTACCCTAGGAAAAAACCCATAAAACTGTATGTGTATGGCACTGAAAACGATAGCTGTTATCCAAATGGCTAAATGGTTATTTTGAACCATCCGTCCTATAATATGCATTATGGAGCCTCTAAAATAAAATTCTTCTGCAATTGCCGGCAATGCAGCCATGACCACAACATTGAGCAACAACAGCGGAATACTATCGACCATAACGACCTTTTTTGTCAATGAAGCCATACTTTCTTCCTGTTCTTTCATCCATCTTTCTATCGCTTCCAAAGACGCCGGTAAGGACATGTTGGCATTCCATTCCGCCAAAAGCTGCATCATAGGACCAAAAGCAAACAAAAAAATGATCCCTATAAAATACACTTGATTACCTTGGCGCTGTTGTGGAAAATACAAAACATTTTTTTCGAGATACTGCAAACCAAGAGAAGGCAAGAGAAACGCCCCCAAAGTACCTGCTATCAACAAAGCATACAGTGCCCCACTTCCTTCTGAAGCCATTAAATTATCTATATGCCTAGATACCAAGAAATCTAGTGCTACAACTATAAATTGCACAGCAAAACTGAATGCCAAAGTCAGCCCTAATAAGATAATGAGCGACAGCCATGGTGAATTTGTTGTTTTAGCGTATTGGTTCATATCGGATAAAGATAAGGGTATTAATTCACACGAATCGGGTCCGTCGGTTTTTGAATATTTTTGTATGGATAGGTTTTCATTTCCTCCAACAGGATTTTAACAGTTCTTTCCAGCTGCGGATCTTTACCCGCTAAGAGTTCCTTTGGAATCTGTTCCACGAAAACATCAGGAGTCACCCCTTCATTTTCAATGATATAGTTGCCCTTCAAGTCAAACACACCGAAATTAGGTGAGGTAATCCTTCCTCCATCCAGCAATGGTGGATAGCCAGATATACCGACCAAGATTCCCATCGTCGTACGACCTACAAGCTTACCCAGTCCTTTAAAACGGAACATATACGGCATCATGTCTCCTCCCGACCCAGCATTTTCGTTAATAACCATCGCCTTCGGCCCATATATACCGTTTCCGGGAGTTGTAAAAGGTTTACCATCACGAATACCCCAACCGGCAATAAGTTCACGAGACAACAAGTCAATCACATAATCTGCTACTGATCCACCACCATTATTACGTTCGTCTAATAGCAGAGCCTTTTTGTCCATTTGTGAAAAATAGTACCGATTAAAGCTGGCATATCCTTCCTGACCTGTATTTGGCATATATACATAGGCAATTTGACCATCGCTCAACTGATCCACTTTCCTGCGATTACCCTCGACCCAATCCATCTTGCGTAAATTCAATTCATCAGAAAAGGAAATCGGCCTAACGATAACCGTCCGTGCTCCTTCATACCTTGGCTTTGTATGAATATGAAGGGTCACCTGTCTACCGACCTTTTGTTCGAGGAGCTGGTAGATATTGTGATCTTTTGTCAATTGTATTCCATCAATCCCTACGATATAGCTTCCTTCTTTAATATTTAGCCCCGGTTCTGCCAAAGGCGCTTTGAAAGAAGGATTCCAGCCTAATCTCGAAAATATCTTTGCAATCTTATAAACTCCGTTTTCCTGTATCAAATCTGCACCCAAGGTACCTGTACTGACGGACGGATACGAAGGTTGATCGCCTGGATAGATATAGGCATGACCGACCACCAACTCACCCATCATCTCATTCAAAATATAACTTAGGTCCGAGCGATGGTTAACATAAGGCAAGTATTTCTCATATTTCTTCCTAACCGCACCCCAGTCTGCCCCATGCATATTCTCCACATAGAAAAACTCCTTCTGCATATTCCATACTTCATTAAATACTTGTCTCCATTCAGCACTCGGATCTACGCGAAACTGGAAGCCCTTAAAATCCAGTTTTCCACTTTCCAATATGGGTTTTTGTCCCGCATTGACGATATAATAATTTTTATTGGCAAAATACATCATTTTTTTGCCGTCGGCACTGATACGGAAGCCTCCTCGGGCATTCTCCACTAAGGAACGGTTTTCCATTTTATTCAGGTCATATACACCTATTGTGCTTCCCCGCTGATAAGTCAACAGATTCTCACTAGACCCGTCCAAACGATAATAAGCCGGTGGCAAAGGGAGTGCAATAATACGGGTATAGATATCCTCAAAGTCGACAGCAATCTTCTTGGCCGTCGGCTTATCTGGCATTTCATCGTTCGATTTTTTATGCTTTTTCTTTTCTTTTTTGTCTCCGGCTTTTTTCTCTTCCGTTCTTTTTTCTTCTTTTATAGCTTCTTCATCACTCTCATTTCTGAAGATAGAAGGCGTGTGCTTTGATAATATAAAGGCATATACACTATAATTGGGGTTCCGTTCATAGGCAGACATATGTAGGCCTGAATTAGTCAGCCCTGTATTGGTGCTCGCCATGAAAAACAAATATTTCCCATCCCGACTAAATGTGGGCTGCCCCGCAGCACTCATTCCATCCGTAATCTGGTGTGATTTTTTCGTCTTCAGATTGAACATAAATATAGCTCGTACACCATTCTTTAAACTTTTAACATAAGCAATCCAATTCGAGTCACCAGACCAAGCGGGCTCAAAATGATTGCGGGTACGTCCTGTTGTGGAAGATAATGTATCCGAGTCCACCAAAAAAATATTTTTTGATGTAATATCCACGTAATATAAGTTCAGGTGTGCATCATTAAAAAACAGCTTTTCGCTATCCGGTGACCAAACGGGATCGAAATAGAATGTAGTTGATCCTAAATTTATATAGGTAGGCTTGCCAACTGCCTTTTGATCCCTAAGCACTAGCTCGTATTTTCCATTCTTGTCCGACAAGTAAGAAATCCACTTTCCATTCGGTGACCATGCCGGAAAACGTTCATGACTCCCCGCTGACATCGAGATATTACGAGGATCACCCTTTTCTCGAGGAACCGATATGATTTCTCCTCGCGTTTCAAATAGCGCTCTCTGCCCTGTAGGAGAAATATTAAAATTTCGTATTTCTTGGTCCGCATTAACATAGCGCGATCTTTTGTACATGGGATCCATGTGGACTGTAATCTGCAGCGTATTCACTTTTTTGCTAAGCAGATCCAATAGATGTATCCGACCATCGTATTCGAATACCAGCTCGTTTCCAAACCCATGAAGAGTACGCACGTCATAATCGCTATAGTCCGTCAGCTTTTCAATCTTTTTTGTATTGACATTATAGCTGAAAATATTGACAATTTTGTCCCTATCAGACAGAAAATACACTTTATCTCCCAGCCATACAGGCTTTACGTCATTGCATTTTTCTCCGGGGATGATTTCAATATCCTTGGTCTGTGCGTCAAAAATCCATATAGTGGACATACCTCCTCCTCGATATCGCTTAAAAGCGACACGATCACGCTCTGTCGGATCCCCATTTTTTAGGTATGCCCAATAACGACCATCAGGCGACGGCGAGCCTTGATAAGCTTCAGGCATAGCTAAGGGTAAGGGAAGTTCACCAGACAACCCCGTTTTGTACAATCTTGCCCCTAACGAATATTGAAATTCACGGGTCGTCGTGAAGTAAACTTCTTCATTATTGACCCATCCTCTTAAGACATCCGCGGATGGATGAAAGGTAATCCGCTTGGGTTCACCACCATACACCGGAATAGTATAAACGTCGGTATTGCCATCATAGTTTCCTGTAAATGCGATTTGGGAGCCGTCAGGTGAAAAGATGGGATTTAGCTCTACCCCTGGGTTTGAAGTCAACCTCCTCGGATACTGCCCTTTTTTATCGGTCACCCAAATATCTCCCCCATATACAAATGCAATGTGAGATTGGCTTATACTTGGGTTGCGCAGTAATAAAGTTTCCTCTTGCCCATAAGCCATATGGACACTTCCTGACACTAAGATGAAGTTTAGGAAAATCAGTGATATATTTTTGAGCATAAAATGAAGTACTAATTAATTTTAGTACAAAGATAGAGGTATGTTGAAGATAATATTTATTATATCCAACTTGTTGCAAACTCATTAGCTGTATCCCTTTCTGTTGTTGATCATCTTCAAAATAAATCTACTTAAATTATTTATGGCCTATCCTTTCTATCCACACCAAATATCGTAGAAGGCTTATCTCCCATCTCAAACTCCAGTGTTCCTCCCGAGACGATATCACTAAATTGAATAAATGATCTGGTATAAGGTTTCCCGTTTAACCGGACGGACTGAATATATATATTTTCGTGACTATTATTGTGCGCTATCATGGCGAACGTCCTGTCATCGGCTACCTTGATCGTCGCTTTGTCTACCGAAGGGCTACCAAAGATATATATGCCACCCGCTGGGGCCACCTGATAAAAACCCAATGCTGAAAGTATATACCAGGATGACATTTGTCCGACATCTTCATTTCCTGAAAGCCCCTCAGGTGTATCATGATATAATTCGGATAGGATATATCGTACTTTTTCCGCCGTCTTATAAGGCTGTCCGACATATGGATAAAGATAAGTCACGTGATGGCTCGGTTCATTGCCATGTGCATATTGGCCTATAAGCCCTGTAATATCGGCAGATGCATGTTCACCCATGTCTCCTTGCACCAAAAACAAGGAGTCCAGTTTGGAGACAAAAGCTTCTTCGTTACCAAAAAGCCTGATGAGTCCCGATATATCGTGTGGGACAAGCCAGGTATATTGCCAAGCATTCCCTTCCGTGTAATCATCCTCCATATGTGCGGAATGAAACGGATTAAATGGCTCACGGAATGTCCCTTTAGATGATAAACCTCTCATAAACCTGCTGTTTTTATCGAAATATTTTTGATATGACTTCGCGCGTTCGTTAAAATAGGCTGAATCTTTTGCTTTGCCCAAACGTTCCGCAATTTGTGCTACGGCCCAGTCTGCCAATGCATATTCCAATCCTTTGGCAACGGTTTCATGGTTCTTCTCTTTGTCGTAAGGGATATAACCATACTGTTTCAACCAATTCATACCCCTTTCATCCAATAAGGCAGAGTTCTTCATCGCTTCGAAGGCAAGCTCTTCATCCACTCTGTAACCTTTAAGTATCAAGTCAGCCAATACTGGAATCCCTGGATTACCGACCATACAATCGGTTTCGTTTCCTACCAAGTGCCATACCGGCAGCTTACCCTGTTGTTTATAAATGTTCAACATCGTGTTGCCAATATCTTCCACCATCTCTGGATGGATAATAGTCATCAATGGATGTGCAGCGCGGTAGGTATCCCAAAGGGATAGGGTTGTATAGTTGGTAAACGATGTCTCTCGATATACTTTCGCATCAGCACCTCTGTAATCTCCATTTACATCACAAAATACCGATGGTGCTATCATCGTATGATATAACGCGGTGTAAAATACACGTTTATCTGCATCACTCGAGCTCTCTATTTCTATCTTGCTCAACTGTTTATTCCAAGCTGCGTCAGCATCCAAAACGGTTTTTTTAAAGTCCCAATGTGAAAGTTCCTGTTGTAAATTTAGCTTAGCATTTTCTATACTCACCGGCGATAGCGCTACCTTTATCAACAATGGTTCAGCCATATTCTCTTCAAAATCCACTTTGGCGAAGACACTACGCATTTCCTCATGCTGAGTATCGCTGATACGCACGGTATCCAGTAGTATGAATTCTTTTATAGGCTGAGAAAAGACTGCAGTGAAATATATGCGTTGATCTTTAGCCCAGCCCGACGAATAGCGATATCCAGAGACAGTGGTATCATTTTCTTGCTTGATAAAAGCTTGGGTAGGCTTGTCCCAACCTATCCCCCGTTCGAGGTCGATAATAACAGCAGGTGCTTCCGTTGATTTTGGGAATGTGTAGGCATGAAATCCGACACGCTGTGTGGCTGTCAATTCCACATCTATACCAAAGCGATCCAGATGCACGGCATAATAGCCGGGTTTTGTAGTTTCTTTTTCGTGAGAAAAAAAAGAATAGAGGCCACTCCTTGGATCAGGCAAAGTTCCTTTAGCCAGTTTCACTTCTCCCAGGACGGGCATAAACGATATATCGCCCAGATCTCCTATTCCTGTCCCGCTCAGATGCATATGTCCGAATCCGACGATGGTCGAGTCCGAATAGTGATAGCCCGAACACCAGTCCCATCCATGTGTAATCTGTGTTGGTCCTAGCTGTACCATACCAAAAGGGACATTTGCACCTAAAAATACATGCCCATGTCCGCCTGTTCCGATATAGGGATCGACATATTGTGTCAGACTATTTTTATGCTGCTTGCTACAGGATACAAACAATAGCAGCATCATGAGATAAGCTCCGACTCCATTTTTGCCTTGGTATTGCGGACCTCTCGTCCTATATTTTTGTAGTGTCATTTTCATTATTCTATAATAACTTCATCTATGAATAAGAACGCATTTTTTCTTTTCCGCCATGCCAATCTGGAATTTTACCTGATGTGCATATTATTTTACCTCAATTTGGGTTGATAGTCGGATATTATTCGATGCGCTTCCTATCATCACGGTAAATTGTCCGGGTTCTACGACATTTTCAAAGTTGGCATTGATGATGGATAGGTCTTTTGCTGTCAACACAAAAGAGACCGCTTGTTGTTGCCCCGCAGCAAGATGGATACGGCGGAACTGTTTCAGCTGTTTGATCGGCTGTACAACAGAGGCCACTTCATCCCTTAGGTATAGTTGCACCACTTCGTCACCGCTTCGAGATCCTATATTTTTCAACAAGAATGAAACTTCAAAGCTATCCCTGCCTTTCTGCTTCACGTTGATGTCTGCATAATTGAATGAGGTATAACTCAATCCATAGCCGAAAGCATATAGCGGATCGGCTGACATCTCTACATAATCATGCCCACGGGGATTTTTTTTGTTGTAGTATACGGGCAACTGCCCTTCATGGCGCGGCACTGAAATAGGTAGTCTACCGGCAGGATTATAGTCTCCAAAGAGAACATCGGCAATAGCCAGCCCACCTTCCTGCCCAGGATACCAAGCTGTCAATAAAGCATCAGCCTGTTCTTCGGCCCAATTCATATTCAGAGGACGACCTTGAATATAAATGACGACCAATGGCTTTCCTGTTGATTTTACAGCTTCTAGTAACTCCAGCTGTTTACCTAGCAAATCCAGTGTTGCTCTGTCAAATCCTTCCCCACTTTCCATATCACCGATGGTCTTCGACGAAGCTATCGCAGCACCTGTCTCCAGGTAATCTGTTTTAAAATCCCGGGCGCTCGATCCTCCGACAACAACAATAGCGACATCCGATTGTCTGGCAGCTTCCACAGCCTTTTCTATCTCTGCACCTGAGGTATCACGGATAGAACAGCCTTTGACGTATGTTATCTGTCCTATTTGTAATTTAGACTGCATGCCATTTAAGACAGTTTTGACATGCCTTTCTTCTTGGGGAGCGGTATAATCCCCGAGCATATTGTAACGGTTGTCGGCATTCGGCCCTATAACCGCTATCTTCATATTTTTGTCCAACGGGAGTATATTCTTATTATTTTTCAAAAGAACGATTGATTCCTGCGCCACACGACGAGCCAACGCGATGTGCTCTAGTGTCCTTACACCAGTCTTTGCTTTTTGGGGATCAACATAAGGGTGGTCAAACAGGCCCATATCAAATTTCAACTTCAATACCCGGCATACTGCCGTATCTATCGTGGCGACATCTACCTTTCCGTTTTTTATAGCATCTTCCAGCTTGGCGAAAGCATTACCGCCCAAATCAACATCTACACCGGCACGGATAGATAATGCCGCGGCTTCTTCTAGATTAGCCACCACATGATGGTTTTCTGCCAATCCATCTATGCTGATCAGATCGGATACTGTAAAACCTCTGAAACCCCATTTGTGGCGCAATACGCCAGTAAGTAACTCCTCGTTTGACGTGCAAGGGATACCATCAATGGAGTTGTACGCGGTCATGACCGACAATGCGCCGGCGTCGATTGCTTCCTTAAACGGAGGTAAAAACATTTCATACAACTCCCTTTTACCTATGATGGCCGAATTTCCATTATGACCACCTTCCGGTATGCCATAGGCAATGAAATGCTTTAAGGTCGTGATGGTGCTGTACTCCTGCTGCAATTGGCCCGCTCCATTTCCTCTGGAGATAGCGGACGCCAATCGAGCGCTCAACACAGGGTCTTCTCCAAAACTTTCTTCTACCCTCGACCAGCGTGGATCGCGTGAAATATCGACAACAGGGCCGTAACTGATATGCCCCCCCTGCAGGCGAATCTCTTTGGAAATAATGGCTCCCATTTGTTCGAGTAGATCGGGGTTCCATGTAGAGGCTTGGCCTATGCCCGTTGGGAAAACGGTCGTACCGATCGCCATATGGCCGTGAGGCCCTTCCTCCGCCAAAAACACCGGAATGCCTAGACGGGTGTTTTTTAGGGTATATTCTTGTAAAGCATTGCTTGCTTTAGCCGCAAGCTCAGGGCTCAGACCGCTAGATAATGTCTTTTTTGTCCAAGGATCTGCCCTGTACACGGCCCAAAACATACCTGTATGTTGTTTCTTAACCTCGTCTGCATATTTTTCCGAGTGAGTCACCGCACTTCCTTTTTTTTCATACATCTCCCAACCCAACGGACACCGTAGCTGTCCGATTTTCTCAGCTAATGTCATCCGGTTCAGCAAATCTACAGTTCGATCCACGCTGCTCAGTTGTGGGTTTTTGTATCGGGGGATTTGTCCAAACGCATTGCCGCAAAAGGACCCAAAGAAGAGCATTGCTGTGTATAATATATTTATCTTACAATTCATTTTATCAATGTATCACCACTTTATGAATGCTTCATATGGATTATCTCAAAAGTCCAATTTTTCAATTCTGTATTTGTCAGTTGGGTTGGATAGTTCAAATTCTAATGGTGCATCTTTAAAGTTGCTTAATTTACTTCAGTCGCTTTAACGACAATAGGAGTTGATAATTTCTTCCTGTTGACATACGGATATACGTTGAAAGTCAGATTCTCTACTTTCGTTGAAGAAGCAGTGTATTTGAATATCATCTTTCCCCTTTTGTTAGCGGAGAGTTTACCTGGATTCGTAAAGATTAACTGAGGATGATTCCCCTCCACGACGAAAGACAAAAACATCTCTTTCACAGTATTATTCGCATAAAATAGTGTTATTTCTTTACTTGCTCCTTTCGAAACTGTACCAAATGGAAGTATCTTTAGGCTGGTGTATAACCCTTGTCCAAAGTTATAGGGATGATCCTCTTCTATTGGGCGCACAAAAGGAATCACCGTGCCTTTGACCCAGATCCGGGTGTAATTCTTTTTATTATTAAAGAAAACTACAACCTCCTTCGAAAAAAAACCAGGGCGATGTGCAGGATTGTAGGTCACCGTCACTTTCCCGCTCCCACCCGGCTTTATCGGTAGTTTTGTATAGTCCATAGAAGTGCAGCCGCATCCACTATGGATACCGTTTATGACCACTGGCATCTTTCCAGTATTCGTAAAGAAAAATGTATGGGATACTCTTCCGTCTTTCTCGTATATCTCTCCAAAGTCGTGAATACGCTTATCGTGTGCAAGCTGTGATGAAGCTCCTTGAGCAAATAAGATGCTATGCCAAAGAAATATATGCGACAGAAATAAAGAAAGGGCTTTCATCCGGTGTCCTATTAAATTTACAAAAAATGTGTAACAAGGAATTCATACATGTAAAATTATGACCTATACACGCACCAATGCTCGGCTTCAAGCAAAAGTCAGGCCTGAAGCATAGCTCCAGGCACTGATTATAGTCTAAACCTTATTGTACTGTGTATACACCGAGGAACACCAATCCATTGAGCGGTGATGCTAGCTCGAGTTTGAGATACTGAGCTTCGACAGCTCCGTACATGCTAATGTATTGATACCCACTTTCGGTATTCATTTTTTCTCTGGGAAAATCTGCGATTTCCGTATATGTATTGCCATCTTTACTTAGTGAGAATTTTACATGAGTTAACGTGTTAGCTGCAGTAGTACCACTTCTAGAATATAGTCGTATTCCTGATACTTTGTTAATGGCCTTCATATCGAATATGATAGTTGCCGGATTTGAAGTCAATGTCAAATAGTTGGTGGTACGTGTGTTCCAGAGATTTGATATATTGCCTGTGGCTTGACTGGATGTATAAGTCCACCCCGTATAATTGGTGATACGGGTTCCTAACATTCCTGCAGAACTCACGTTTTCTTTGGCCGCCTGTGTTTCCGTTACTTGTATCTTTACATATACGGTATTGAGATTTGAACTGATATGCGCACCGTCCGATACAGAAGCTAATTTAAGTGGTACCAAATAGTCCCCTGGATCTAACGCGGATAATGTTGTATTACCGACAGCAAGAGAGACCGAATCCGTAGACTGGGTCTCTCCTTGCTTTATCTCTAAAGCCGTATTATTTATCTCGATTACATTTTCTGGAAGAGGAAGACAGGAAGTACCATACTTTGCATTATATTCCTGTACAAGTGAATTATCGACTGTCACCATTGCCGTTATATCGTTTGTCGTTTTGTTTAACCGCACAGGGAACTTAAAGCCTACATCACCAAATGTGCCGATAGGAGTCTGTGCTACCTTAAATGTCACTTGATTCGTAGAGCCATTTACAGGAGTTTGACCCACTGTCGTTACATAAGCTAACGTATTGGGGTCACCCTTTATATCGTAGGATAATACATCGTCTTTACATGCTTGGAGACTAACTACACCCAGCAAAACGAATCCGATGCAGACATGTTTTGTTTTTAAATATTTCATCGTTGCAAATATTTTATTGATAACATTCATTTTTATCATCTTTTATCCAGCTTACAAAACTACTCTTGTTGTACTGTTGATAAATGTCGCTCTCTGTAGGCGATCTCCAGGTATCGGACCAGTCCATATCGTACCCGTTTTCAGTGGCATCATGAAAAATATGTCCCGAGGTCTCGTTCATTTTCCAATAAGCGATAAGCCCTGATGTTTGGGGGTCTATCCCACACATACCCATCTGTATTTCACTGGAAACAAGCGCTTTGTTCCAAAGTTTTATCTCGGCAATCCGCCCTCCCATCCGCTGGGAACTGGTGTAACCTGCCCACGACATTCCTATCTCAAATTTGGAGAATTTAAACGTGGAAGTACCCATAATTTCATTGTCTTTGACCCCATCCACATACATTGTGTATTTGCTACCATCAAAAGTGAGCGATACCGTATACCACCTATTGGGTGCAAACAACGTTTTGGAAGGCACACTGCCCGATGGAGAAACCCATTGCAATTGATTGCGGTGTTGGCCCTCTTCACCAAAGCGCAACATATTTTGTCCTCCTTCTCCTCCCCAGTTGCATAGACGTCTAATCCGATTAGGAGCATTTTCTGTCAAATAAACTTTTATTTCGCAGGTGTACTGGGGGAGATCGATGGGCGTAAAGCCCTCTTTCGATTCCTCAAACCAAAACTCACTGTACAGACTTGCATTAGAGACATCTAGTGAGCTGTGCATAATCTTACGAGATATCCTCAGAAAAACGGTCTTCGAAGATTTCATGACTTCCAAATCGCCACTGCTGACACTTTGTATAGACACTGGGATGACATATGTCCGTCCATCTATCCAATCTTCTGTAGAAACCACTTGTACCCGGACACCAGTTGAAGCCGCTTTTCCTACATTGATCGTATCTTGGTCGTCCAAGAGTTTCACGGAAGATGCTGGTATAGGAGAATAACTAGTTTTATTTTTTTCATTGTATGCTGTCAGGGCATCATTATCTATCCCATAAGTAATGACTACATCCTCATCCGATTTTCGGGTGGAAGAAGTTGTTACGTAATGCACGGCCGGCGTATCGTCTAATTGGAAGATTACAACAGGATTGACTTCTGTGCCGGTCAATAGGATGTAGTTTTTGTCGGGATCAAATTTATCATCTCCGGTACAGGATGATAATCCCGCTGCGATACATAATAGCGCAATATATTTATGTAGGATTTTCATGTCAATTGTAATTTAAAAGTTGAATATTAATAAACTGCCGGATTGGCTATCTGGATCGCGCGTCTTACATTGTAATAGGGAATACCCGTTTTCGAATAATAATCGCGATCAAAATAGAAAGCACCAAATCCTCCTTTTGTTTTTGCACCATTCGGAATCCAACGGGCAAAGCCTTCTAAAGAATACATCCTGCTGCCATCCGTCGTCAGGGTATTTCCATCTACTTCAGTGAATGGAGAACCCCCGTTTTCATACCAAACGCCGAATGTTTCACAAACGATAAACTTTTCAGGCGGAATCCAACTTACATAACTCTGTAACCGAGTAGCCGAATGTTCTGAAAAGCCTTGTGTATAGGCCTGACGGACAAAATAATCGCAAAACGGCTCTATGCTACTGGGCGGATAGTGTGAGAAAAAATCAACAATCAATAATTTATCTGGGTACTGCCCTTGCGGTCCGAAGAACTGGGCAATGTATTCGACCAAAACGTGCAGAAATCTTCCATTTTGGTTAGGCCATACCCCGCGTGACGGTTCGTAATCTATATCTACACCATCCAGATCATTATCCAGCACGCGATCCACCATATACTGGCCATACAATTTCACAGATTCATCGTCTACGATTTCGATAGTCTCTCCGTTTTTGTTGACAAAACTGGTCCTATTACTGGCATCCTCGTGAGATACAAAGCGGGTTCCTTTCATCTTTTGGCAGAATCGCATATCCTCCAACGCAAGGGGTTGCCAATCTTCTGTAGGAATACCCATCCAGAGATTGATAATATCCGCGCTATCGGGGATTCCCATTATACGTTCACCCCAAGAGGCGGGCTCTTTATTTCCCGTTGTGCCTTCGACAGGTGAATAGGCCGCATAAAAACCATAGAATAGCTGGTGATCGGATTTTTTATAGGCCCGTAGATTTTCATAATATTGATCATCATACATAAAAGGCTTTTGAATTTCCAAGTTTCCGATCTCCGTATCACAACTCCCTAGTGCGGATGTAACAATTATAAATGTGACTAAATATTTTATTCCAAATTTCATGGCTTTAAATTTTTTAATTTCCTAAACTATTTCTTATCCCACCATAATTTTGTTCCTCCGTTATCAGGTCCACCAAGTTTGGCAATTCCGGATTGTACTCCAGCAGGATTTAGGTTGTATTCGGATTGTGGATAGGGTACACGTCGAACTTGAATGGCCGTGTTAATGGTACCATTACTTCTATTTTCCACTACAGGAAACAATCTAGGGTAACCGGTACGACGAAATTCTGCCCATCCCTCTGGCCCATCCGGAAACATAGCAATCCATTTTTGGGTAATGATCCGTTCTAATTTCCTTTCGTCTGTATCTGTATCCGACCACCTAATGGAAACTGTGCTAGGAGCAGCTATACCATGTAGGTTTTTAGCATTGTCTACATACGCTGCCGGCACTGCTGTACTGGCAATATAAGCGGTTGCTGAACCGGCTCCTGTTTCTTCGAAGGATACGGTGATACCGCTTTCGTAAAACTCCTTGGCTGTCCCACCCATGCTCCAACCATGCAGGGCACCTTCCGCACGAAGGAAATGCGACTCTGCAGCAGTCATCCATACGATTTCTGTTGAATTTTCATCCATGTTAAAGTTGGATATTTTGTTCCCTACATAATCTCCCCAACTTGTCGTCACGATACCTAGCCGTACACCCCGATACGTCCCAGTTCCTGTCATTGTAAAATAGCGTGATCTTCTCGGGTCAGCATAACCATTCATATACGAGTCCATACTGGCGCTCATGCGGGCCTCTCCGGCATTAAAGTCCTTAATCTCCCATAAAGGATGATAATAGATTAGATCGGACGAATGTTTTAAACTCGCTTTTTCACTTACGGACGTAATAACTCCAATTGGATTACTGATGGATTTCTCTGCCTCTCTCTTGGCCAGAGCCGCATCGGCATACACCACACGCATCGCTAAACGAAGTCGCAAGGTATTTGCAAATTTGACCCATTTTACGGCATCTCCTCCATAGATATAATCGTATTTTTGCATAATTGAGATTCCCGGGTTACCTGTTACGTAAGTAGTCAGCTCGTCTATTGCAGCACCCAACTCTTCAAAGAATTTTCTGTAAATATCTTCTAATGAATCGTAGTTCACCTGCAAGTTGCCTCCTCCAAAATTGATATAAGGAATCGGGCCATATGTATCAGCCACCCGGTGCATTGAAGCGACTTTGACAACGGTTGCCAATGCCGCTACTTCCGGTAGATTTTGTTCTGTTGCTATTTTCGTAACAGCTTCCCAAGCTGGCATAGCATATATAAACGGTTTTTCAAACATCTGGGCGATCCAGCCTGTCTGGAAGGCGTAGGATCCATTATGGACGCCGCCTAGCCAAGTTCCCGTAGGTGCTACGTATCCGGAATAAAGATCCGACGTAAGCCCCTGCGCTACCTGGTAATCGCTGGAGGCATTTATCCCGTCCTTGAACATAACGACATTTCGTTGTAGCTGCGCAAAGAAAGCTCCTGTCTTGAGATTATCCCAGGACATCATTTCTTCACTGGCTTGATGCTTGTTTTCATTGAATTCCATAAATGAATCCGTACATCCTGTTATTGACAACCCTATCACGACAAGACCGCTTATCGATCTGGTGTATGTATATATTTTATTTATCAACATGACTGTAGTTATTTAGAATTGAAGTTTAACCGAAAAACCAAGATTACGCAGGCTAGGTTGCATGAAATAGTCTATCCCTTGAAAATAGGTACCTGTACTGGCCGTCAGTTCGGGATCATAAGGTGCTTTCTTGTACAGGAAGAATAGATTTCTGCCAATAAAGGAGACATTCATGCCCTTTACCCTATTTGTCCACTTATGTAGCGGTATATCATATCCGAGTGTCAATTCGGATAGTCGGATATTCGTCGCACTGTACACATACATAGAAGCTGCTCCTCCATTGGGTGCGCCGATCGTTTGATAATACTCTTTCGCTGGAATGCGGAATCCGTTGACCAAGGCTCCACCCGCATCGCGTGCATCTGCTGTAGTCTGGGATACACCGTAATAATCCAGGAGTGCCTGTGTGTTAGAAACACCTACGCCACCTACACGGGCAGTTGCTAAGAACCCTAGGGAAACACCGTTCCATCCAAAACTACTTCCCCACCCTAAGTTGTATTTAGGAGCAGCATTACCCGCATAGATAAATTTATTGGATTCGGCGGCAATGCTGCTCGTAACCGGATCTACATAGACTACTCCGTGCTCATCCACCCTTATCGAACTCACGTAGATATCACCCATTGATCCCCCTTCTCTTAGCGAGATACGGTAGTTACCTGTGCCATCCATATCAAATATTGGCAACACAATATCGTGCCCTGTAATTGGATTTTTCGTTTCTTGGTCAATCAATTGAATAACCTTGTTTTGATTTAGCGAATATGTCGCATAGGTGTCCCACGAGAATTTACCCCATTGATTACCATATTTAACAGAGAGTTCAATCCCTCTGTTGTCAATCTGTCCAGCATTCAGGAAGATCCCGGTATTCCCCCCACTCGCAGAAAGGCCTACATCAAAAATCTGATTATAGGTGCTTGATTTGTATAGTGTTGCATCCAGTTTTAATTTGTTTTTAAAAAATCCAAAATTCGCCCCTATTTCGCTGGCTTTAGTGCGTTCAGGCTTTAAATACGGATTGTGCATCCTGGTTTGCGTGCTAGGTGTTCCTTCGGCGACCTGATAGGTTGGAATAGCGATCTGATAGCGCGGTTCACTACCTACTTCGGAGTAAGAAGCACGAACTTTCATATACGGCATGATCCAAGTATCTATTTTGAACAGATCTGTAATGACGGCCGACAAACCTATAGAAGGGTAAAAGAATGATGAATAATTCGTGTTGGCCAATGTAGAAGGCCAATCGTTACGTCCCGAGACATCCAGATAGAGCATGCTCCTAAAACCGAATTGTGCGGTACCAAAAACAGATTGCTTTTGTGTTATATAACCCGTTTGAGCAGCTTCAGCAGTGGATCGGGCAACATTGGAGTAGGTAAAGAGATTGGGCACACTAGCCAGTTTTCCTCCATACATATGCTGGTCAAAGCGAATATCATCGATACTAGCGCCTATGTTGGCTACGATATTGAAGTTGTCGGCCCAAAAGGTGCGATCTACATTCAGCATTACTTCCCCGTACATCTGACGGCTTTTGTTTGCGTCAAGCGAATAGTATCCCGTTTCTGATGCAAAAAGATTATTGGTCGATGCATTGAATTTTCGCTCAAATTCTTCGTTCGCTTGGTCCAGTTTAAATCGTCCTGATAAGTTGATTCCTTGATCAAATTCATACTTCAGGGAAGCGGTCGTCATGTAACGATTTTTCTTGTTTCCAAAGAGCTCCCTATCTGTCACCCAATACGGGTTTTGGAGTCCCATACCATCATCGTATGGCCAGAATTGGGTGGGAAAGTTTCTCGTTGCATTGTATCGCTCAAAAGCCTTGACCGCTTCAAAATCGCCTCCTGCAGGAAAAAGATATACTGGAATAATGGGATTATGATATTCTCCCTGAGCAACCATATTCTGCTCCTTAATCCGACTCAATGAAGATTGCAAATCCAACACGAGCTTTTCATCCAAAAACTTGGTCGTGTTGCGAAACATAGCATTAATCTTGTTGTAATCGTTGTTTCGGATAATTCCCCCTGCCGTCATATTGCCCACGGATACATACGTTTGATTTTTGCTTGTCCCGGTGGATATATTGAGGGAGTTGGTTACCGAATGTCCTGTTTGGAAAAAATCTCTTGGCGAATAAGTAGAAGGACTGGAAAGCTCGTCACCCCAGCTATAAAAATCACCGACACTGGAAGTCCCATAGGTCTGCTGAAAATCGGGTAATACCAATGGATCGGAGAAAGTGGTCGCATTAGAGACGTTAATAGAGGTTTTTCCTTCCTGACCTCTCTTGGTCGTAACCATGACGACCCCGTTCGCTGCGGCACTACCATACAAGGCTGCGGCAGAAGCCCCACTCAATACCGAAATACTTTCAATATCGTCCGGGTTGATTGTGGAAAGTGCATCCCCAGATTGCCCTGCTCCCGAGAAACGGTCGCCGATCACACCTCTTTCCACGTTGAACATGGGAACACCGTCGATGACATACAAAGCATTGTTGTTTCCTGTGATGGACTTTGTCCCCCGCATGACCACACGAGCGGCACCGCCTATTCCCGAAGAAGAGCTATTGATCGTTACGCCAGCCACTTTTCCATTCAAGGAATTTACAAAGTTTGCATCGGGTATTTTGGTCACTTCATCGGCACTTATCTGTTGTACATGATAAGACAATGAGCGAGCTTCTTTCCGTATCCCCAATGCGGTAACGACGACTTCGTCCATCCTTGTGTCTGCACTGTGCAGAATAACTTCTAGCGTGGTTTTACCTACGACGGATACTTCCACCGTCTGCATCCCGATAAAGGAAACAACCAGCACAGCATTTTCTGAAGGGATTTCCAATCGAAAATTTCCCTCCCCATCTGTTCGTGTACCTGTATTTGTACCTTTTAAGGCTATGGTGGCACCTGCAATAGGTATGCCTGAAGCATCTTTCACAACACCTAGAATGGCCCGTTGTTTATGCGTCGCTTCTTTCTCCTGCTTGATAATCAAGATATGATTTCCACTCATCCGAGATTCAAGACCTTCCGGCGCTAATACTCGACGAAGAGCGTCTTTCACCTTGATATCCCGAGCAGAAATACTGACCTTTCGAGATAGGTCTACTTCATCTGCATCAAAGAAAAAAGAATAGGTTGTCTGCTGCTTGATAGCTGAAATGAGAACCGAAAGAGGTTGGTTCGTTATATTCACCGTGACATGGGCATCTTGGGAATATACCGATGCTGTAGCTCCAAAGATGCTACAGAACATCAATAATATAATCAGTTTCATGGTTTTGATCATACTGCGACGGCGATTTTTTGAACACGATAGCCCAACGCAGTGTATTTTTTTGTACATTTGCAAAATAATTGAGGTTTATACGATCTATGTTTTACTCCAATTAGAATCGGGGGATACGGCCAATATCCTCCGATTCATCTTTTATCTTCTTTTTTATTTGATCATATCAAGTGATTTTGTGGTTTATAATTTATGTTCATTTCCTGGTTATAATTCGTGTTTTAATAAATTTGAATCTGACGACCTTTCATCCGATATGAAAATTCACCTACTTTTGCCATGATATCCAAAATCTCCGTAATACCTTCATTGTTTACAAAATCTCCTGTAAACCTTTTATTCAATATTTTCTGATCGATTATCTCAATCTCCACGTTAAACATACGTTCCAGTTGGGAGGCGATGAGTTCAAATTTCCTATTCTTGAAAACGAATTTTGATTCTCGCCATCCATATTCTTCGCGAAGCACTTCTTTTGCCTTGTGGAATGTACTGGTCTTAGCACGATATGCCACAACCTCGTTAGGACGTAAGAACATGGATTGCCCATGGTCAGATATTAATTCTACGGCCCCTTCTACCAAGGCAACTCGGATTTCTTCTTCCGGATAGCAAGAGAGGTTGAAAGATGTGCCGTGTACCTTCACTTCCAAAGAAGAAGTTTCAATAATAAATGGTCGCTGTTGATCATGGGTCACATCAAAATAGGCTTCCCCCTCGACTTTTATCCGACGTTCCTTGTCGCCAAAATTACGGTCTACTTCAAGTTTTGTCGCCGAATTGAGCCAGACCTCGGTGCCATCAGGTAGCACAGTTTTTGATTTAGAGCCTTTATCGACGATGATGACCATCTCTCTTCCTTCATGTAGGGCAACTTCTTTTTTTAGGTATGTTCCCGTAAAAAATGCAATGATTAGGCCCGCAGCAACCGCGGCGTAAGGTAAAAGACGCTTATACCATGGAGATTCCTTGCTTTGCTGCTTTTCTAGAAACTCCTGATAAGCGGCTCCCATATCGTAGTCATTTGTGGGTATCCCGAAGTCCATCAGGCCAAAAAATAATATGGCCTCATCATAAAACGCCTGATTTTCTGCAGATTGTGCCTGCCAATTTTGCAATTCCTTCGCATCATCCTCTTCTATATTTCTAGTAAAAGAGTCATAAATTAACGCTAACCAATATTCTTTAGATTTATCTTCCATTCGCTATATCGTCACAAAGCCTTTTATCGCAGCTTCGTAAATAAGAGACAATCCAAAAAGAATGTAGGGTAAATTAACTGTTAATTTTTTTTGAAGAAGTATTCTTTAAGATCTTGACGTAACCTTAAAAGTGCTTGTTTGATATGATATTTGACCACGTCCACAGAAATGTCTAGATTATCCGCTATTTCTTGATATTTTAAATCGGCATATCTACTTAACGAGAAGATTTCGCGTGTCTGTTCGGGCATGTTATCAATACAGCCAAGGATCTTAGCATCTAATTCCTTGGCGAGCAGATAATCCATTGGTGTGCTTTCCGTATCCTGAGCAATATTTTCCTCCAGTAAGCCATGTTCTTCGGGCAAGCCAGAGTGTAAGTTTCGTCGTCTTTTTTCTTCTGTGAGAAAATTAATACATCGGTTACGGACCGCACGTAATAAGTAACTTCTCAAATTTTGAATATCTATCACCAATCGATTTTTCCATAAAGAGAAAATCACATCGTTAACGATGGAACGGGCTGCGGAGGAGTCTGCTACAATTTTATACGCATAGACACATAGCGTGTTATAATGCCTAGCATATAAAGTCTTATATGCACCATTATCACCAGCTCTAAGACCATCGATGATATCATTATCCCTCATTCCCGAAAAAATAGTTGTCAGCTATAGAGCGTTTACCGTTATAATTTATTGGTTATGTATATTATATCTGAATAACAGCTAGCAAAAGTAACGCTTTTTATGACAAATAAAAACTAACCTCCGAGACTAGTAACATATCTTTTGTTTTTTCGCTTACTGATTATAAAGAAAGCAAATACATTTTTAGTCCCTATAACTATAACAAAAAAAAGAGTCCTGAAAAACACCGGACTCCTTTTTATCTCTGTCAATTTTACCTTTTTATGCTTCTTCCGAAGCGATCATCTCGTCCACTAAGACACGCCCACAGTGTTCACAGATAATAATTTTTTTACGTTGACGGATTTCAGACTGCAACTGTGGCGGTATCTTATTATGACAGCCCGAGCAGCTATCTCTTTCGATTGATACGACGGCTAGTCCATTGCGGAAAGAACCACGAAGCTTTTTATATACCTTCAAAAGGCGGTCTTCAATCTTCGCGGAAGCAGCCTCTACTTTGCTCACCAAAGCCTCCTCCTCAATTTGAGTTTCAGAAGTAATGGTATTCAATTCTTGTTTTTTCACCTCCAGCTCGCCCTTGTTAAACTCCACAGTACCTTGTGTTTTATCGTAAGCTTCTGTTTTATTATTTATTTCAAACTCCGCTTCTTTGATACGTTTTTCACAAACTTGAATTTCCAAGCCTTGGATTTCGATTTCCTTCGTGATGGCGTCGTATTCCCGGTTATTTTTAACCTCGTTAAGTTGGCCTTCGTACTTTTTAATTGCCGATTCTGCCTCCTTAATCATGTTTTTACGTTTCACGATCGAATCTTCCAAATCATCCAGTTCAACACGGATTTTCTCTAAACGAGTTTCCAAGCCGGCAATTTCGTCTTCTAAGTCAGCCACTTCGATAGGAAGCTCACCACGCACTTGGCGAATCTTATCTATTTTAGTGTGGATTGCCTGTAAGGCCCACAGTGATTCTAATTTTTGTTCTACAGTTTGTTCCATTAAAAGTAGTATTTTATGGGATTTGTGTCTGTTTCCGTTAATAAGACAGCAAAGTTAGCAAATTTTTTCCTAATAATCTCCAACAATAAATCTTGCGTAAATTGTTCACTTTCATAATGTCCGATATCGGCAATAACTATCTGTCCCTCTGCGTCAAAAAAGTCATGATACTTGTAATCCGCAGTAATGAAGATATCGGCTCCCGACCGTATAGCGTCCCTCAGCAAAAATCCTCCGGCTCCACCACATACAGCCACTCGTGATATAGGCTTATCCAACAAAGGCGTATGACGAATAACCTGTATGTTGAGCTCTTCCTTGAGAAAACCTAAAAAATTCTGCCCATCCTGCGGGGTAACAAGATTACCAATAACCCCTGCCCCCACAGCTTGCAATTTATTGTCTAGCGTATAAATATGATGGGCAACTTCCTCATAAGGATGTGCCGCTAACATAGCGACGATTATTCCACGTTCAATATGGGCTGGATAAATAACCTCTATCTTGGTTTCTTCGACACGCTCCTGTTCACCCACGCTTCCAATCGCAGGATTAGCACCCTCTAGTGGTCTAAATGTTCCATAACCCGCACTATTATAGCTGCATTGATCATAATCACCGATATATCCTGCGCCAGCATCAAATAAGGATTGGCGCACCGTATCAACGTGAGTACGAGGAACATATACCGTCAACTTTTTAAGCAGCCCTGTCTTTGGGCTCAAAACAGCTTGATTTTCCAATTCCAGACGATCGGCAATCTTTGAACTTACCCCGCCCAATACATTATCCAAATTTGTGTGGATAGCATAGATCGCAATACGATGTTGGATAGCTTTAATTACTGTACGTTCAACATAGCTGTTGCCATTAAATTTTTTTAATCCTTTGAAAACAATGGGATGATGCGAAATGATAATGTCGCAACCTTTATTTATCGCCTCCTGTACTACCTCTTCAGTACAGTCCAACGAAATCAAGGCTTTGGAAATCTCATCATTCTCATGTCCCACGATCAAACCCGAATTATCATACGATTCCTGATAAGAAAGCGGAGCTATTTCTTCCAGATATTGTGTAAGATCTTTAATCTTCATACCAAATTATTAACACCTTATAACATTAATCTCCACTTGTCGATATACTCGACTTAAGCAACTTCCTGTACTCATTAACCTTTATCCAATAATTGACGTAACAGATAAGACAAGCAATAACAACTATATAGCTAATAAATGCCGGCAAGGGAAAGTTTGACACCAAAAAGGAGTATGCCATAAAATATCCCTGCTTCCGTGTAGGGTCCTCATCGACCGCCATCTGACGATCATAAAACTCATTGTTCAATGAATCTGTCAGCTTCCTAACAATTATAAAATTGTAAAAAATATTTATCAAAGGTATAGCGATAATCCACGCCTGCCCCGGTATCAAACATCGATTCTCTTTCCGTACCAACCGCACAGTAGCACGTATATGATAGGCGAGAACCAACGAAATAACCTGAAATAAAAAACCTACAGCTACCAAAAGTATAAAGTACTCCCTACTCATACCTTGTAGCATTTCGTTCATGCTCTCCATCATATTGATTTTAACAAATCTCTACCAATTGTTCCAAATTACGAATTTGTCCGCGATGAGAAGCTAAAAATACAAAAGCTTATGCAAATAATAAAAATATAGTCGGAATCTTGTGCAAATCGACAGGCTTCGCCTGCTTCCATTGTGCAATGCTTCGCGTAATGATCATTTCCTCATCGGATGTTATATTAGCCGCAATGCACAACGATGAACTTGGCTGACAAACACGAAATAATTCAGCCAACAATGCGTTATTCCGAAACGGCGTCTCCATGAAAATCTGGGTTAAGCCCTCCCGTTTACTTTGCACTTCCAGTTCTTTTATCTTCTGAGCCCTATCTTTCTTGTCTATGGGAAGGTATCCATGGAACATAAACTTCTGTCCATTGAAGCCTGACCCCATCAAAGCCAACAAGATGGAGTTAGGCCCCACAAGTGGTACTACTTGAATATTCCGCCGATGCGCTTCACGCACCACTTCGGCCCCAGGATCGGCGACCCCAGGACACCCAGCTTCTGACATAAGTCCGATGTCTTTTCCTTGGAGCACCTTCGTGAAAATTTCGTTGAAGTCTAGATTCTCCCGCACATGCTTACCATAATCGTGTATGATAAGCTGATTCTGTGGTATATTTAGCCCTGCTGCTTTTAAAAATTTCCGGGCAGTCTTTTCATTCTCTACAATATATTCATCGATACGGTCAATAATAGTTGAATGTACAAGCGTATACGACGATTGCTCAGCTCCTTCTGCCAACGGTACGGGTATTAAGTAGAGTTTACCTTTTCTCATAGCACAAACCTAAATAATTATCCATAAACTCAAGATATTCAAGTAATATTCTTCACTAACTAATTTACTATCGATCAATAATATATTGTGAACCTGACGGATTAAAACAACTACTATTAGAAGTACCCTCCCTAGCGTCATGCAGGTATCTGACCGATAAAAATAAAATAAACAGATGAAATATAAACAATGATTTATACATTTGGGAGATGATTACGCAATCCACTAACGGCATCTTAATTTCGGTAGAATGTTATTATCAGCAAGAATATTCTAATCCGGAGAACATGCATTATATGTTTGCTTATCGCATTACCATTGAAAACAATAGCGATTATACCGCCAAGCTTATCCGTCGGCATTGGGAAATATTCGATTCTGTGGGAGAACGCAAACAAGTGGATGGAGAAGGAGTGGTAGGTGAACAACCGACTCTCGCACCAGGCGAATCACATCAGTACACTTCAGGCTGCAACCTTAAGAGCGATATAGGATATATGGAAGGCTATTATACGATGGAGCGCCAATTCGATGGCGAGCTGTTTGAAGTAGAAATTCCTCGTTTCACCCTAATTGCTCCTTATAAATTAAGTTAATCCACCTAAGCCTTTAAAAACGTACTTTTGCAATATGTCAAAAACAAGAATATTTGCATTACTTTCCACAGGCATCATACTAGTGGCGATTGTGACTAATCCGAACAAACAACAGTTTGAATCTGCCCTTACAGCGAAAGCAAGAGAAGTCCTCCAAAAACAACTTGATTATCAACACGACGATGCTATACAACTAGGTATGACCTTATTTGGAGATAAGCTCATTCACAACTTTATAGACAATAATACGGTGATAAAAAATTACTACGTATTCTCGTTAGTCCAGATAAAATGGCAAGGAGAAGAAAGTACGATAGGCGGTGGCGCATTCAAGCAGGTTTGGTTCAGTCCTCAGGTTGACGAAAAAGTGGATGAAATTATTGGTGTTTTACAAAGCTTATAACTCAAATGCTTGAAGTTCTATATCAAGATGATCATTTGATAGCGATTAACAAACCACACGGCCTTCTCGTACATCGTTCAAACATTGCTACAGACACCTCTAGGTTCGCTTTACAAATATTACGGGACCAGATAGGACGCATCGTATACCCAGCTCATCGTTTAGACCGGAAAACAAGTGGTGTATTGTTATTCTCCCTCGATAAAGAAACCGACTCAACTATTCAAAGCCTATTTATGAATAGAGAGGTACAAAAGACATATCTAGCTATTGTACGAGGATACACCGATGACTACGGAATTATAGACTATCCCCTTCGCAAAGAAAACGGAACCATACAGGAAGCTATCACCAATTACGAGACCCTCGCCAAGTCAGAAATTAATTTGCCTCATGGACAATTTAAGACTTCACGTTACTCATTTCTTAGGGTTGATCCACAAACGGGACGTATGCATCAAATACGTAAGCACTTGGCCCATATTTTCCACCCTATTATTGGCGATCGCCCACATGGGTGTAATAAGCAAAATAAGTTATGGAAAGAAAATTTTGATCTAGACACTATGATGTTGCACGCATCCTCACTCTCCTTTAGTCATCCGCACACAAGTCAGCTTCTCTGTATCAATGCCCAACCCCAATCCGAATTTCAACGGGCTTTAGATATCTTGTCCTTCGACAAATTATAACTGGATAAGATAATTGCACTTTTAGCAGATAATACCTTATAAATATGTTTTTTACTGCTATTTTTGCAGCAGGACTTTAAATTTAAACAGTACGAAGCCTATCCGTTGAAATCGGAAACTAAATTATTATATTGATGAAAAACACAGCATTAACAGACTTGCATATTTCCTTGGGTGCCAAGATGGTACCTTTCGCAGGCTTCAACATGCCCGTACAGTATTCTGGTATCAATGATGAGCACGAAACCGTACGCAATGCCGTTGGCGTTTTTGACGTCAGTCATATGGGCGAATTTATCTTAAAGGGCGAAAAAGCTTTAGATCTTATCCAGAAGATATCTTCAAACGATGCTTCTAAATTGTATGATGGCAAAGTCCAATATGCATATATTCCGAATGAAGAAGGCGGAATAGTAGACGATTTCTTAACCTACAAAATTGATGACAAAACCTATCTTCTTGTCGTGAATGCGTCCAATATTGAAAAAGACTGGGACTGGATCAGCAGACACAACACTTATGGCGTAGAAATGAAAGATATCTCCAACAAGACCTCTCTCTTCGCTATCCAAGGTCCTAAAGCTGCTGATGCATTACAATCTCTGACCGATATTGAATTGGCGTCCATGGAATATTATACCTTTACTAAAGGTACATTTGCGGGAGTAACGAACGTCATTGTATCTGCGACAGGTTATACTGGGGCAGGTGGTTTCGAGATCTATGTTGCCAACGAAGATGCTAGAAAAATATGGGATGCCATATTCAAAGCTGGTGCCGCATATGGTATTAAACCGATAGGCTTAGGCGCCCGTGACACGCTTCGTCTAGAAATGGGCTTCTGTCTTTACGGCAATGATATCGATGATAAGACGTCGCCTTTTGCAGCAGGCCTAAGTTGGGTTACAAAATTTACTAAGGATTTTGTAAATTCCGAAAACCTTAAAGCAGAGAAAGAACAAGGCCTTTCACAAAGATTAGTCGGTTTTGAGATGATTGATAGAGGGATTCCTCGTCATGACTATCCAATTATAAATAGTGTCGGAAATGTAGTCGGTCGTGTCACTTCTGGCACACAATCACCTACCTTGAAAAAATCCATCGGTTTAGGCTACGTAGATGCTCCTTTTGCCAAGGAAGGCACTGAAATCTTTATCAGTATCCGCGATAAAGCAATAAAAGCTCAGGTCAAGAAACCTCCTTTTGTAAAATAAGAAACCTTCTAGTTGACGAATTAATTCGTCAACTAGAAGGTGTTATAGGTTAAAATCTAAATTTCACACCTACATTAATTACTATCTCTTCTTTTTCTGCTGAGGCGACGGTTTCTGTTTCTGTACAATCTCCTTTCTAACGTATTTCAGGAGTACCACCTTCAGATAAATCAATACGATCCCTATCGCAATCGAAAGACCGAGAATAAGCATATTCCCGCTCTGATAGGCCGCCACGCCACTCATAATGAGAAAGATGATTCCTAGATTCAATAATAAGTTTAAGATAAAATGCTTTTTCATGACTTCATTAATTTCTTACCAATGACATGTTCCCGAATAAATATAAAATAGATAATACCGGCTAAAATATTTCCAAAGATGATAAACAGAACCAGAAGGATACGTTCTATATCCGATATTTTCTTGGACAACATTATCTCCCGCAAAACCAGTACTACCCAAATCAAAGATAGCAGTAAAGAAATACTGATAACGACTGTCTCAAAAGAAAAATTTAAAATCGTCGCTAAAGCCCCCAGTACATAAAAAACCAGACTAAAGTAAAAGGCCTGTTTAGTCTGGTGGAATAAGTTCTTCATATAAGGCAAAAGTACAAAATATTCTTTTTACCCCTTGATTATTACGGGAATATACCTAGTTCTTCGTAAGAAACGCCTATTTTGTTGATTGCACAGATAAATGCAGCTGTCCGCATATCGTCTACGTCTGGTGTATTCACATAAATATCGCGGATCTCCCGATATGCACCCATCATCGTATCTTCCAAACCCGAGTGTACGAGGTCTATTTCATCAGGCCCTTTCAATATAATTCTGCGTTGCGATTCGGACACTTTTTTCTGGGTTAGCTGCTCAATAGAGTTAATAATGTCTTCATAGCGATTTTCACTAAAACGTTTGTCCAAACGCCCATAGCGCACATGACTAAGGTTTTTTACCCACTCAAAGTAAGAAACTGTCACACCACCCGCATTAAGATACACATCCGGAATAATCAACACGCCCTTTTTGTTTAATATTTCATCGGCATCGGGTGTTAAGGGGCCATTTGCAGCCTCTCCAATTATTTTAGCTTTAATTCGGTCAGCATTATCCTTATGAATGACCGATTCCAATGCTGCAGGGATCAAAATATCACACTCTTGCTCCAAACCCTCTGCCGCTTCAACGATATTTGTTGCTCCGGGATAATTCAATAGCGAGCCCTGCGTAGCGCGATATGCCTGAGCTGCTTCAACATCAATGCCGTTTGGATCATAGATGGCGCCATTGTACTCGATAAGGCCAACAATGATTGCTCCTGCATCCTGACAATACTTTGCAGCATGATAGCCCACATTTCCTAGTCCCTGTACAATCACACGCTTCCCTTTAATACCAACCTCTAGCCCGAGCTTATCCATATCCTCTTGTATTGCACAGGCTTCGCGAATGCCGAAAAACACCCCTAAGCCCGTAGCCTCCGTACGGCCCCGAACACCTCCCTGAGAGACCGGTTTACCCGTTACACATCCTCTTGCATTGACATCATTCGGATTCAACGAAACATAGGTGTCGACAATCCAACTCATCTCTCGACTACTCGTACCATAATCAGGAGCAGGCACATCTATACCGGGGCCGATAAAATTCTTTTTACACAACTCCGCAGTATACCTTCTCGTGATTCGCTCCAGATCGGCTATACTATATTTATGCGAATCGATTTTAACGCCTCCTTTAGCACCTCCAAAGGGGACATTTACTACCGCACACTTATACGTCATCAAAGCCGCTAACGCCATTACCTCATCCTGATTCACCTCCATACTATAGCGAATTCCTCCTTTACACGGTGTTTTATGATGCGAATGCTGGACCCGATAGGCTTCAATCACTTCCACGTTATCCCCTATTCGTACAGGAAACTTGACCCGTAAGATCGAATTGCATGCTTTAATTTGTTCTAAGATTCCCTTAGAAAATCGTGTAAACTTTGCCGCTTTGTCAAAGTTGCGTTCTACACCCTTAAAAAAACTGTACTGATTCGCTGACATGAGTTTTTATTTGATAAAATTTTATTTAAAAAAAAACGGGACAAAAAGTTAACTTTGTCCCGTCGTTAATTTTTGTATTACTAGCTAATAGACATCCATTTCCGGATCAATTTCTTCTTTCCAGGCCAATATGCCTCCTTTCAGATTGGATAGATTGGTAAAACCCTGCTGCTCTAATAACATAATAGCCTGCGCGCTACGTTTGCCCGACCGGCAATGTACAACCACAGGAATATCTTTTGCAATCTTGTCTGATTCAATACTGATTCCTGCTAAAGGGATATTAAGACCATTAAGGTTAGACACCTCATATTCAAAAGGCTCACGAACGTCGATCAACTGAAATTCAACATTTTCGTCGATCAAAGAATTTAACTCTTCAACGGTTATTTCTTTCATAAGAATATTTTTAGTCAAATATAATGTGTTTATAGTTATACTTCGCAAAATAAATAAGAATATTAATCAGCGGATTGTAAAAGCATAGCAATTCGATTACTATAGCCCTGTTTTGACTTGATAATAAGTTTAAAAAATCATATGTTGGGCCTATGGAAAAAAAGACCTTAGCCATTGTAGGTTGCGGAAAACTGGCAGCAATAATTGTCGATGCTCTGAACGCTAATTTATTGGAGGAATATCAGCTTATTGCCGCTTATTCCAGAACTACAGAAAAAGTGCAAAATATCGCAAACAAAGTCAATTCATCTTTATCCAAGCCTACCTGTAAGGTATGCAAAACCCTAGATCAACTACTGGATACCAAACCCGATTATATCGTGGAGACAGCTTCCCCTGATTCGTTAAAAGAGTTTGCGGTAGAAGCATTAAAGAACGGCTCTTCTATTGTGACATTGTCCATAGGAGCATTTGCTGACTCTGCTTTTTACGAAGAAGTCATCAAAACCGCGAAAACGCATAACAGTAGAGTTCATATCGCATCGGGAGCTATTGGCGGTCTGGATGTTTTGAGAACGACAGCTCTTATGGGGAACTCTACCGCAACATTCCATACGGAAAAGGGACCCAATTCGCTCAAAAATACATCCGTGTATCATGAGTCGCTCCAAACCGAGAAAAAGAAAGTCTTCGAAGGTAATGCTATCGACGCCATCACACTTTTTCCCACTAAAGTCAACGTCGCCGTGGCTGCCTCTATCGCCTCTGTAGGTCCGGAGAACATAAAAGTATCCATGACATCCACGCCTGGGTTTGTGGGAGATGACCACCGCATAGAAATCAAAAATGACCAAATCCATGCGGTGATCGATGTGTATAGCTCTACGGCGCAAATTGCCGGCTGGAGTGTTGTAAATACCCTAAGAAATATTGTATCCCCTATCGCCTTTTAAGAAACGTATCCAAGTTTGCCAGTACCTTTTCGCTTAGGCGATCAAACGCCTGGCGGGTACGGCCAACTGACACCCCCATACAATTTACATGGGGGTGTTTTAAAAATCTCTCATTACCAAGAGCAATCAATGTATCGCAATAGCAAACATTGTCTTGATTTATCCATTTGGCAAAGGGTTCTTCATCCCAGGCCGGAGAGAGACCTGTATTGAACAAGATTTTCCGATCACCCATAGCGCTGAATTCTTCTTCGTGCAATAATATCGTATTTCGATTTAAGCAAGTGACAATAACCTCACTTTCTTTCAGTAGCTGTTGTAGTGGTAAAAACCGATAACCTTTCTGTTTGGCCTCTTCCTTTTCTGAACGAGCAAAATAAGAAATCTCTGCTCCAAAGAATTTCAACGCGTCAGCAACCATCCCTCCAGACTTCCCTAACCCCACAATACCAGCTTTTATACCTGTAATTTCTCGGGGCACTCCGTCCCAAGGCTCCCTCACACTACCGTCATTTTTGACACCAAAGCCATGTAAACAACCAACAAGCTCACTCACCACATATTCCACCACCCCTTCATCGCCATAATCCCTAACCCCTAACACGCTAATGCCTCTTGATTCAGCATACTTAATATCTACATTGGCACTCTCGGGCGTATATAATGAACAACACATCCCCACATATCTTACGTTTGGACATTTTTCTAGGGCATCTCTTCCCAAAGTGGAGGTATAGCTAATCAATACCGCATCGGCATTATCGATACGTGAAGCCATCTCTTCTACCGTCTTAGGCATATCATCATACATCACGACCTCATGTGCGTACTCAGATAATGCTTTTTCTGCTGAAGGAACCAAATTCAATGGTTCTACAGCCACGAGTTTTTTAAACATCTTATCTATTTTTCCTTTACTAATCTATGAAGCCATTATGATAGCTAAAGTTTTTATGAAAAGCAAATATTCAATCTTTATACACACAAAGATCCATGCGCTATGCGTTAAATACTTATTGTTTCATTATAAATGAACATCTCTCTGTTCAAAATGTTATATCTTATAATAACATCCTTTAAGGGGAACTTCTTCTACGATAAAGAGATACGGAGTCAGATTTTAATGACCGGACAAACCGAAATAAAAGATCGACATCTTTTAAGTAATTTACTAACACAGAACATTATGCAAACTATTGATTTGAATTTATTAAAAGAGCTGACCGCGATAAAGGAAGAGCCATGTATCTCTCTTTATATGAAAACACATCGTCGTCATCCCGAAAGTGCAAAAGATCCTATTACCTTTAAAAAACTGTATAGGAAGACGCTAAACTATATCCAAGAACACGCCTTTACTGACCATGAGGCCTTATTGGCTCCCTTAGAGGGTCTAATTGATGACAAAGCTTTTTGGGACAATAACGCGTGTGGACTCGCTATTTTTTGTTCATCACATGGGACAAAAATCCTTCAACTGCCCAAGGAGGTCGGAGAGATCTCTTGTGTCGCTTATTCCTTCTGTGTAAAACCCTTGTTTAACTTTTACAATGAAAATCAATCGTATTATTTACTGGCGTTAGGCTTAGACAATGTCAAGCTTTATCAAGGAAATAAATATCAACTTGAAGAGATCAATATTGAAGAAAAGATACCAAGGAATATGAAAGAGGCTCTCGGACATGAGCTCACAGACAATCATCTGCATGGTTCCGCAGTCCCAGGTGTAGGACTTCATGGATATATGGAGAAAAGTCAAGAAGAAGATATAGATAACGATCGGTTTTTCCGAAAAGTAGACCGCGCCATTCATGAAAATTTCGATATATCCAAGGAAAGACCTCTTTTACTGGCAACGCTCCCGGAACACCAGACACAATTTTTGCGAATCAGCAAAAATGCTAATTTGATTCCCTTACCTCTTGGCGTTAACCCGCACGCTCTTACAAAAGACGAACTTCTGAAAAAGGTTCAGAATAGTATGGAACAAAATGCTGAAAAATATAAAGAAACCCTCTTGAAGAAGTATCAATTAGCCGTCCAAGAAAAACTAAGTAGCACAGAGCTTCAGGAGGTCGTCCAGGATGCGCTGGATGGCAAGATAGACGTTCTTTTTATCGAAAATGACAAAACCATTGCTGGATCTATCGACGCAGAAAATAGAACCATAGGACAAAGGCAGCCCTTTCACACCGATGTGATTAATGAACTGAGTTGTCTGGTCTTCGAACAAGGTGGTCATGTCATTGTATTGGATAGTCAGGAAATGCCTACCGATACCGGTGCTTTCACGATCAATCGTTATTAACTACATAACGTCTGTGTGGAGCGGATCGTCTAACCGAAGGCCAGCATATGCAGCGATCCTTTATAAAACTTATTAAGCTATCATTTGTTTAATCGTATAAATCATTGATATAGCACAGTATGAGAGCAATTTGGACAGGAGCAATTGGATTTGGATTAGTCAATATACCGATTAAGATCTACAGTGCTACACAAAGTAGCTCTCTGGATCTGGACATGTTGGATAGAAAGGATAAATCCAATATCAGATATAAAAGAGTGAATGAAAATACCGGAAAAGAAGTCAGTTGGGACAACATTGTTAAAGGCTACCTCCTGAAGGAGCGCTATATTGTTTTGGAAGAATCGGATTTTGAAGAGGCCAGCCCTGAAAAAAACAAAATGATTAACCTCCATTCATTTGTGAAAATAGATGAGATAGACAGTATATATTTCGAGACACCCTATTATCTGGAGCCCCAAAAGGGCGGTGAAAAAGCTTATCAGCTGCTGCTGAAAGCACTGGAAAAAAGCAAGACTGCAGGATTAGGATCTTTTGTGATGCGTAATGTAGAAAATCTTGCCATCGTAAAACCTTATAATAATTCATTGATATTAAACAAACTGCGATTTGAGGAAGAAATACGGAGCATGGAAGAACTCAAGCTACCTGGCAATATCCGAATTAAGAAAGAAGAGATGGATATGGCTTTGCAGCTCATCAAGCAGCACAATCAAAGTTTTGACATATCACAATATAGAAACGAGTACACCAAGGAGTTACTGAAAATTATCAAACAAAAGGAAAAGGGTAAAAGAGCCTCTATACGAAAGATTAATGTAGAGAATACAAAATCTACAGATCTGCTGAACAAATTAAAAGCTAGCTTGGCATAGAAAATTCAAATTCCTAAAACTTCGAAACCGCTCTCTTAATATTTACAGGGCTATCCCATATTGTTTTCCAAGGGTCTTCGTCTTTCTCCACGCGTTGTATCATCGTTTTTATCGTATAATCGACAATCCTAAGTTGAGGTGTCAGTTCTTCCCAAAATAATGGGGCGCTGGCCGTAGCTTTGGCTTTGGGGCGTAACGAATACGGTGCCACTACAGTCTGACCTCTTCGATTTTGAAGAAAATCCAGATAAATCAACCCTTTCCTCTTTTTAGGATCACGTACCAAACTGGTTGTCTGCGGATGGCGTTCATGAACCATTTGTCCGATCCATTCCACAAAATCCCGCACAATCTCAAATGTATATTTCTGTTTTAGAAAAATATAAATATGCAATCCCGTTGACCCTGATGTTTTAAGAAAAGGTTTGATACCCATCTGTACAAAGATATCATGGGCCGTTTGTGCTACCTTGATAACCTCCTGAAAATCCGCCCCATTAGGATCTAGATCCAAAACCGCAAACTCAGGATATTCTTGTTTTTGATACGTAGAAAGCCAGGGGTTAATCTCTATCGAACCTAAATTGGCTATATAAAGGAGAGTTGCCTTCTCATTACAAATAATATAATCGACATCTTTATCGGTGCTTTCCGAATAAATCGCCTTTGTTTTGACCCAATTAGGTATCTTATCGGTATCTACATCTTTTTGGAAAAAACCTGCTTTAGTTATCCCATTTGGAAATCGATGCAAGGATATAGGTTTATTTTTTATATAAGGCAGTATGTGAGGCGCCAACTGTTCATAATATGCAATCATTTGCCCTTTGATATAGCCTTCCTCTGGCCAATAGACCTTGTTCAAATTGGTCAATTGGATTTTTTTACGCCCTAGTGTAATCAAAACGTCGTTTTCTTCCTCTTTCATTGATTTTTCTATTTCAACCTCCTGCGGGTCCTTATCCTTTCGTATACCTTTAAAGATAGGATGACGCAGATGTTTATCCTGTGTCCATTCTGAGTAGTAAACCTCACATACGATAATTGGTTTTATCCACGTCACATCTTTTTCCTTGGCAACAGTCACACCAACGGGAAAAGGTTTTGCCGCTGTCCTCAGATCTTCCATCTGGGTATAGAGCTCTTTTAAAGCCTTCTCATCGAAACCAGTCCCACAGTTGCCTATATATCGCAACTCGTTTCCTTTATATACGCCCAGTACCAACGCTCCGAAAAATGAACGGTTCCCCTGCGGCTTGGTATATCCACAGATAACTGCCTCTTGACTTTGGCGTAATTTGAACTTCGCCCATAAGCTATTTCGCTTACCTTCTTGATAGATACCCTCCTTTGATTTAGCGACTATCCCTTCCCACCGTTTTGTTTCAGCCAATTTTTGTATAGTCTTAGCAGAGCCACGGATCTGCTGGGCCAAATGAACGATTTTCTTTTTCTTCATTCTTTTTACAAGCAAAGAGAGCAGTTCCTTTCGTTCTTCAAGCATATATCCGGTAAGATCCTCCCCATCCAACTGTAGAAGATCAAAAACGTAATAGCGCAAACGCAAGGAACTAGGGATAGGTTCACCGCTTTGTAAAAATTGGAAGTGAGCTTCGCTGTTTTTGTCTTCAATAACAATCTCCCCGTCTAACGCCATGCTCTTATCGAAGGATCTCAGCTCCTCGACCAATGAAGGAAACAAGTTATTCATGTTTTTCCCATTACGTGAATATAACTGAACTTCTTCTCCTTCGCGCACAGCTATAATTCGAAACCCGTCATACTTCTTTTCGTAAATCCAATCGCTTCCTTCCGGAATCTGATCGACCAATTTCGTTAGCATAGGCTTTGGTATCGACTCCTTTTCTTCTTTACTGGAATGGTTTTTCGGAAGAGGAACTACCTTGCTTTTCTCATCTTTAAAGCTTATTCCGGCTTGTTTAATCTTGTCTTTGACTTTATCTTCGCTGTTAAATGGCTTTTCCGTAGCATACCGATCCTTGTGTTTGATAAGCAACCATGATTTGTCATTATCACCCTTGATACGTACCAATGCAAACTCACCTTTTAATATACGGCCGTACAGCTTGAATTTGAGCGATCCCTTTTCCAAATTTTCCAAAAACTCCTGGGCACTTGCGCAATCCACAAAGTCATAATAACCTGAATCAAAAATGCTAACCACTCCCGCACCATAATTTCCTTTGGGAATTATTCCTTCAAATACAGCATAGTCTATGGGATGATCTTCGACTTGCACCGCTAAACGCTTGTCCTTTGGATATAAAGACGGTCCTTTGGGCACAGCCCAACTCTTCAGCACTCCATCTAGCTCCAACCGAAAATCATAATGGAGGCGGCTGGCATGATGTCTTTGAACGACAAAACGTAATTTTTGAGACACTTTCGCTGAGGTTTTCCCTAAGGGCTCCTGTGTCCTCTCAAAGTCTCTTTTCTTTTTATAATCTGCGAGTTTTCCCATGTTCCTTTATAAGGTAACACCGTAAAGACCAACAAAGTTTACGAATCTTTTAACCATCCTGTTGAACAAACGATTGCAGTTCAATAACTCCTAGAATTACGACACATCCTTTTAAAAATCTTTTCATATTATCTATTTATATATTCTGAAAAAACGAAACTATTTCAACTGTACTCTGTTAAACAAGAGCAAGTGGTAATTAGTTGCACGCGCTAAAAATTTCCGTATTTATACCTAGCAGCGTATAGTCTCCTCGAAGCGAAAGCTTACAGGCTCACTCGGTCTTTTCAAAGTACAGGAAGCAATCGCTAGGAATGTCGGAAGACACAGTACGTTAGCCCACAAGTTTAATAATAAGGAAAAAAACACGGATGATGTCTAAAATCTCCGCTTTGGGAAACAACGGATAATATGCAATGAATAAACAGAAAATGGAACAACAAAATAAAAAAAAAGTATGTCTGACCGGTGGAACTGCAGGAATAGGTAGAGCTACTACATTATTATTAGCAGAAAAGGGCTATCACGTATTCCTAATAGGACGTGATCCCTCTAAACTAGATGACCTGTTAAACGATGCTCGAGAACGTGGTCTTCAAGACTATATTGAGGCATTGCTTTATGACCTTGCAGATACACCGACTTTAGAGAAAACTTTGCTCCAAATTTGGAAAGCACATGGACCCTTCAATATTCTCATCAATAATGCTGGACTTCCTTTTAATGGTGTGCGCGGAGCTAGCCCCGAGAGTTTAGACTATTTGGTCAAAACAAACCTCGGGGCATACCTCTATCTGTCCGGATTCTTCATGGATCATATGGTTAAACAGAAAATCGAAGGAGATATCATCAATATCGGTTCCATGAGCGCCCATACACGCAAAGCACAAAGTTCAGTCTATGTCGCTACTAAATCTGGAATCCAGGGATTTACAGAAGCGCTACGCAAAGAAGCAAACCCTCACAATATACGCGTGTCTCTTCTAGAACCAGGAGCAGTAGGTACCGACATGCAATCTCCACCCCTAGAAGAGCAACTTGAACTCCAAGAGAAACTAGAGATGCTTAAGGCAGAGGATATCGCCACAGCTATTCTCTTTATCCTTGAACAAGACCGCAGGGTATCTATAACTGACATGCAGATAAAACCTCTTCGACAATTTATCTAGGAGAAGGCTGGAACTAATTGATACTACAAATCTAGGCTAGCTATCTAATTCGTCCCTTAAAACTTCATCTACTTGACTAATAGCATAGTCTATGTCTTCCTCCGTATGGGCGGCACTGATATACCAAAGACCTCTTCCGATGACACGTACTTTTCTATTGTGTAAAGCAGCAATGAATTTACCCAACTTATTCTTATCTGTTTGAAAGGTGTCTCTAAAATCAACAATAGCCTCTAAATTGGTAAAACTTACGTTAAGCATAGGACCCAACCCTTGTACCAACAAATTGTGGTTATACTTTTTTGCGGCTTGACGAATCCCATCCATCAATTTTATACCCAGTTTAAATATCCTTTCATAAGGTTGCTCTTTTTGAAGCACTTCGATGGTGGCCAAAGCTGCAGCCACCGTAGGATTACATGAATTCATCGTACCGGCATGAATAACCTCTCCTCTTTCCACACAATCCATCCATTTCCGTTTTCCAACAATAGCACTTATCGGATACCCCGAACCCATGGCTTTAGCAAAAATAGACAGGTCCGGAACTACTCCAAAATAAGTTTGAGCTCCACCTAGCCCTAATCTAAATCCAGTGATAACCTCATCAAAAATCAATGCGATCCCGTATTGATCCGCCAGGTTTCTCAGTCCTTGGAGAAATCCTTCCTGAGGTGGGATACAACTATTGTTACACATGACCGGCTCGGTAATAATCGCTGCTATCTCCTGATGTTTATTTGCCAATACCGTTTTGATCAATTCCAGATCATTCCAAGGGATGACAATAGAATCCTCTTTGGAATTGACAGACAATCCCTCAGACCAGGCAAATACTTTCGGGTTATCCCGACTACCCAGCGCGTCGGCTGACGGAGCAGAATTTCCCCAACAAACGTTATCCAACCATCCATGATAATGTCCTTCAAAACGCAAAAATTTTTGTTTGCCTGTTTTCGCCCGGGCAATTCGAAAAGCTGTATGCACTGCCTCAGAACCATCCAGACAAAAGCGCATCAATTCTGCCGAGGGAATAATCTGATGAAGTTTTTCAGCCAATTCTATCTCTTTAACATGCTGTCCAGCAAATATTTGTCCCAAATCCGAATATTTGTGAACAGCCTCCAAGACTTCCGGATGAGAATGTCCCAAAATTAGCGGGCCTTGGCTCAGTGTAAAATCTAAATATTCATTTCCATCTACATCGTACACTCGGCTCCCCTTACCATGTGTATAAAAGATCGCATGAGGATGATTATATTTCCGAAACTCCGATGACACGCCTGATGCTAATACTTTTTTTGCGCGCTCAAGCAAAGCACTTGATTTGTTGTATGTTATTTTCATTTTTTATTTAGCTTTCTATAAACTCCTTTTTCGGTCGAATAAACAAAAGTGTTACCGCTGCGGCAATAATAAACAATACTGCAAATTGATATATTGTACTTAAATTGATGTTTGCATCCCTTAAAAAACCTCCATAATAAAGCGCTATACCACCAACTATAGTACCGCAACAGTTAAGAATGCCATACCCTGTAGCTCTGTATCGGGGATCGACGACCATACTCAGTATAGGCATTGTATTTGAATCACTAAAAGACTTTGTAATCGTATAGGTAATGAAACAAAATATAGCGATCGGTAATACTGTTGTATAACTCGCCAAGAAAATTGCCGGAGCAGCAATTAATAATCCTACAGCCGGAACCCATATCCTGCCCTTCGGATTGCGGCGACTGAACCTATCCGCTAAGAAGCCTCCCAACAGCACCCCAACAATCGCAGACGTAAAAATATACGCAGTCGAATAGATTCCTGCCATCGTTTGGGAAAGTCCAAATTGTTCTTTGAAATATGTGGGCAACCAACCGACAATTAACCAGGTCAAGATACTCACTAAAGCAAAAAACACAAGTAACAAGATAAAGGAACGTTGTTTGAAAAGATAAATCATTCCCTTACCAAAGCCTATCGATTCTTTTTCCGGTTTTTCACCCAACACTTTAACGGACGGAGCATCTTTTAATAGGAAAACTAATACCAATGAGTAAAGTATCCCAAAAGCACCAAAAAACCAAAACGCAGTATTCCATTGGTGATTCTCCGCCATCCACCCCCCTACAAATCCCAAGCTCTGACCAGCCATGATGCCAGCCATGTGTATACCCGTTGCAAGCGAACGTGTACTACCTCTATGATAATCCATAATCAGTGCCAAGGCAGCTGGGATATAACACGCCTCGCTGATGCCCATTAACGCCCGTGTCAACAGTAATTGTTCAAAAGTTTGAGCATAAGCTGTCATCCATGTCACTAAAGACCACACAGTAAGGCTGATCAATACCACTTTGCTTTTGCTAAAACGATCGGCCATATAACCTGCTATCGGACTAAGAAAGCCATATATCCATAGAAATACCGCAGTTAAAAGACCAAATTGTGCATCCGTCATAGGGATGGCATCAACAATCGAGCTCCGCATCGTTGTGATCATGGTGCGATCTATGTAATTCAACAAAGCCACTACACACAACAAAGCCACGATCAACCAAGCTCGGGGTGTTGTTTTATTTTCCATTGAAGTCATTATTTATCATGTTTTAGATTTCCTAACTTTCAGATGAATTACCAACTTGTCCACCCGCCATCCACCAACAAATTGTGTCCCGTCACGTATGCAGAAGCCTCCGAAGCCAAGAATAATACAGGCCCTTGAATATCCTCTTCATCAGCAAACCGGCCTAAAGGCGTTAATTTTTTATAGTTATGAACAAACTCATTCTCACCAATCGCTTCGGCAATACCCGGCCCATAACCCCCTGGGCTGATACAGTTCGCTCGAATATTGAATTTTCCATAATAATTTGCAATCCACTTCGTAAAGCCAACCATCGCAAACTTATCGTAAGTATAATTAATTGGGCTTGTCATTCCTGTATCTCCATACACCGGAAAATTGGGTCCAACAGCACCTTGAATAGATCCGATGTTGATGATATTACCTGAACGTTGTATACACATATAATGTAGAACCTCCTTCGTAATCAGCATCATTCCTGTGGAGTTTATGCGTTGCGATGCCTCCCATTCTACTTTACTCATATCGGATAGGTTTTTGAATCCTTCTCGCGAAACAGCATTGTTAATCAACACATCAACTCTGCCATAATTCGATACAATATCTTTCACACAATCTTGTATATTATTCTCATCAGCCAAATCGAGTGCTTTTCCTACAGCTTGATATTCTTTTTCGGCGAGCGAGTTTGCAAAATCTATGCACTTTTTCTTGTCACGAGAAGCGACGACAACAAGAGCTCCTGCCTCCGCTAAAGCAGTACAAATGGGCTGCCCGTATAGGCCGGCACCTCCAGTCACTATGACAACCTTTCCTTGAAGTGAAAATCGTTTAAAAATGTTTTCCATCTAATGTTTTTTTTATCTTATGCATTTATGTTTTCCATAACCCTGGTGTAATGATCTTTTCGGCGACATTTGCAAATACTTCTTGGGCTTTTTCGCTAATTTCCTCCGGAATCGGCTTACCTTCAAACAATTGTACATTTTGCTCTACCTGTTCCACAGTATCAGCTCCGAAAACAACACTACTCACACCTTTAGTATCCCGAACATAAGAGAACGCAAATTGCGCAACAGACATCTCCGCCTGATCTGCTAACTTTTTCAGCTCATCAATATAACATGACGCTTCTTTCAATACAGGCGGTAATTTATCCTTGGTTAAGAAAAACAAGCCTTGTAAAAAAACACTTCGGGCAAAAACCAGTTTTTCTGCATCAGCCAGTTTCTGCATAGTATCGTTGGCGAGTAAACGTTGATCTAACACATTTATTGGCAATTGCGTTGCCATGATTTCTAGCTCATCCAAAATAGCCGTAGCATCCTGCGGATAATATAGCGATATGCCTCCCTTTTTAATCAACCCTTCTTCTCTCAAGGATTTCAATACTTTCGGCAAAATCTTCATTACGTCTGCGATCGTTTGATCTTTATCGGTGTGGTAAAGTAATAATGGAAGACTTTCTTGCCCTAACACCTCTAAACTCCTCCTCACTTGCGCGAATGCTTCTTGTCCGGCCAGCTTTTCATTTCGAAGTGCGAGGGCACTCCACTTAAATTTGCTGATAATACAGGGTCTACAGGAATTGTCTGTATTCAAAAAATCTCCAATCACTTCTTCCGAGACCCCATAATGACGAGAGGTATCCCAAGTCGACACACCGAGCTCTATTGCTCTCTTCAAAATTTGATGTCCAACCTGCATATCAGGTTTACCTTGCCCGTTAGCTATACCATACACCATTCCGAGCTGTACCGTCCCCAACGTCAAAGGTGAGACCGAATTTATTATTCCTTTTATCATCTTATTGCCCTTATAGAGTTTGTACGTATCCCAGGTTTAATCTCACCACTTATATAGTAATGATGTCCCCTATACAAAACTGTTGGCAACGTTACCCGACCTCGATCATAGGAGTCCTTTACATCATACTGCCAAGAATCTGTAGCCGGATAATACCAAAGTACTGTAGATGGAATTCCAGGATGTGTAACTGGATCCGTGTGCAAAGCAGTTACCCTATCCACTCCGCCCCAAAACCTAAACTTTTCTCCATTGACTAGAGGTACCGGACTGGCACCGGCTGACATACCTCGAGGAATATCTACTAAACTTTTCCACTCTCCTGTCCAACGATCACCGTCTTTCCATGGATAAAAACAATAAGCGTCATGAAGAATATTCCGATGTCTTTTACCCTCCAAGTTCTCTATTGTATTCTCCCCACTGAACATATAAAATCTCCCTTCATATGATCCGCATATTGGGAATATTCGTTCTGCTCCAGGCCATGCAGGTAAAGAAAACCAACCACTTTTAGGCTCATCAAGATCGAGCGCATAACAGCAATGAAGAGCCAGAGACGTAGGTGTCTCCATACCGCCAACAACAATCAAAAGACTTCCTACGACTACTCCAGACATATTTGCCAAGGTATGAGGCAATGGCAGCTGCTGTTCCCATTTTATCTTTCCTTCCCGGTATTCTAAACTCCACGTGGCGGACAAATGTCTTTGCGCATTACTTCCCCCAACAATCCAGATTTTTTCGCCATAAGAAACTGATACACCATAGCCCATTGCAGTAGGCATCCCTTCTGAAATATATCGCCACGAGTCATGTTCTTCATCAAATATATAGAGATCATCATACCATTTTTTTTCTCCTCCTTCCCATGGATATCCCTTTGGAAAGTCTGCTCCCCCCATACATACCAGCTTCCCGTGACTAACTCCTGCAAACATACCCGCCTTCCCGCCCGTATTAGGCAACGGAGGCAAATCACATGAAACTTGGCTTTCTTTCGGGAAATTTACCCCATTACTACTTAACACAATTCCCATAAGCAAAATACTAATTATTAATCGTCTTGTACCCATCTTTGATGTATTGGTTTATGCTGTCAAGCTCAATCTGTAATACCGCGCCTGGCCCCGGCTCTCCAAATCCACCGGTTACGAACAAACTATTTTTTTGCGGAACAAAACACACATTACTGACCAAAGGAAACCCTGTGGATACCGTAGCTATTAGTAATCCCCTAGGACTCAACACTTGTAATGCCCCCATACCATAATGCGCTACCCACAAACGGCCATCGTCATCGAAAGCTATTCCATCTGGTAGATTATCTTCTGCCCTTCCCGAACGGTGAGTGGGTAGATGAGCAAAAACTTCCTTTTCCCATTCCTGAGTAGAAGGATTCGGTTTAAAACAAAGAATTCTGTTCGCATAGCTCTCCGCGACATAAAGGATATCCTCTGACGCGGATAAGATAAGACCATTTGGATAATCAAGGCCATCCGCCAGTACCCTCTCTTCTCCATTTATATCGATATGGAAGACCTTTCCTTTATGACGAACAGAATCTGTAAAATAAACTGTACCTTTTTTATCTACAATTACATCGTTCGGTACACCTACCTTATGACCAGCACAAAGTGTTGATACGAGTGTCTCCATACGCTTCCCTGCTTGATCGAGCTTCACTATACCTCCCTGCTCACTATCACAAACCAAATGAAAACCCGCATTGTCTATCGTTTGTCCGTTAGGACAGACCATATCTGCCCATTTCTCTACCATCCCTTTTGTATCAATACAGAAAATTGCTTGTCCTTTCAGGTTTGTAAAATACAGATGCCCATGTTTGTCGACTACAGGCCCCTCTGTATAAAATGGGAGCTTGATGATATTCTTTTTCGATAATTCAATATGGATCGTGTTTATCTCATCTTCAAAGGGAAACAAAGGATATCGTCTATTTTTATATATAAATCGCGTCATATCCGCTTGAGTCACCCCTGGAGTGTCCACTTGAACGATGTTTTTACACACCGGTGAGTATGCTGCTATAGGTGCGTTGACCCCTTTTGCAATAAGCACATCAAAACCTTCGGGTCTTACACCAAAGGTGGTTAGCTGTTTTAGGCTAAATGGTGGAACACGTAACGTCGATAGCATAAGTACTCCCCCTCGCTCTGTCTGAACTATTGCAGTTCTTCCCATATCATACCTAACTTGGCCTCCATGCCGGGGAACATCCTCCTGAAAGATACCATCTGCAAGATCTATCAGACGTGCTTTTACCACTATATGCGTTTTTCCGAATTCATCAAAACCTTTCAATACAAGAGGAAATGATTCGTTTACTTTTCTAACCTCCAGAAACGGCACCGTTTCCGGATCGTGCAGATAACTAAAATAGCGGTGGTTTCCATCTTCTTCCAAAGCGCGCACTAGGCTTAATCCATTACCAGGTGATCCTCCTCCTATATTATCTCCCATGTCTAGAAACAAAACAGGTTTAGTCCAGTTTTTCAAATTTGAGACAGCGTCCGTCACACAGGTCTTCTTCCCTACATATGTCTGTCTATTGCCCCAAATATATTCTTTCATTTTTTCAGCCACCTGTATAGCTAAAACTTCGTTCTCTTCGGTTACTACAAGCACAGACGTTCCCATTTCAGCTACATCCGCATAAGGAAACCCTAAAGCCACACTAATCGCTAAAACTTGTTTTTCTTGACCTAACAAACTTGCTTGCTCATACAACCTTTTGCAGGGTTCGTTTTGGGTGAATTGTTGCTCAATACTGACAGCTACAGGTACCTGAATTAAATGCTGAACTACCGTTACTTGATCTTTTAGCATACGTACCAATATTCGTGCGGCATCTTTTCCTCGTTCACGCTGATCCAGATGCGGGTTTTCCTTATAAGCGACTAAGGCATTTGTTGCATCGATCATCTGTTGACTGATGTTAGCATGCAAGTCCAAGGTACCCACAATAGGAATAGAGCCTACTCTCTCCCGCAACTGCCTCAACCAATCCCCATCCATATCTTTTATGTACTCGCTGACAGCCGCACCGTGCACAGCAACTAAACAAGCATCTATGGGGAAAGCTTTCTTTAGTTCCTTAAACAGCCTATCGGTTAAAAAAGTATAAGCATCGTGCGTAATAATACCTCCAGGTGTAGCCTCTGCAAATAAGACAGGCACAACCTCTATCCCTTCCTCTGCCATCACCTCCAACATTCCCCCTATTTCATGGTGTGCGCTACTGTACTCTTCACGTATCGCCTCGCCTACCAGCAAATGTCCATGCTCAAAATCAAGCATTGTAGTCGGTACATCGATAAATGTATTCGATTCATGATATATCCCCAAAAGTGCTACGCGATAGGCCATATTCCTGCTTATTTTGCCTTTGCGATTACATCCACCTCGAATTTTAACAAATCGCCTAGACACCCTATCAAAGTGGTGCGAGCGGGATAAGGAATTTCAAAATATTCCTTATAAATCTGGTTGAAAAGTTGCAGATCTTCTTGTCTTCCAACATAATTCCGAACCTGCACAACATCTTCAAAAGTTAGACCCGCAGCAGCCAATATGATCCGCAAGTTTTCAAAAGACCATCTACATTCCTCTTCAAATGTTCCCACGACTATATTTCCTTCCCCATCTACCGATGCCTGTCCCGAAACGAATATGAATTCTCCAGATTGTATGGCAGGAGAAAAAGGAAGGAAACTTTTTGGCACATTGCTCCCTACTATTACTTTTTTACTTTCCATTTTTTATGCGACTGATAAGTTTGCCATTAATTCTATTTTATCCAAAATGGACTTGACTTCATGATCGTCCCAAACCTTTTGCCCCGTACCCAATGGAGCTTTTGTCTGACCGATATCAATTTGGTACTTTAACAGCATCGCTTGTCTTAAAAATGTCCAAATATTTGGTAGTACATGCAAAATGACATGCTGGAATTCCAACATAAACTCCTTCGCCAACGCATAATTACCTTGTTGAAAGGATGTCAGCACCGACTTGCAAACAGGGCCCCATAAATTGTAAAAGGTTCCGATAGCCCCGGAGGTCCCGCATAAAGCCGCATGGCACATCAACTCATCCGCACCACTAAACAATTGTAAACGATCCCCTACATAGTTTTTTATAGTACTGATCTCCATTAGCTGACCAGTGGTCAATTTCATTCCTTCTATAGTAGGTATTTTCAATAGTTCGTCTATAAATGCCGTAATATTCCCCATCGTATTATTCCCCAACTGATAAGGAAAAAAAGGTAAATCAGATGCCATAGCTATTTGACGATAATGCTCCAATGCAGTATCCTGATTCCCCGAGAAATAAATAGGTCCGACGGATGAGATGCCATCCACACCCAATGCAGCCGCATGTTTTGTCAATCTAACCGATTCTTTTGTGGTCATTGCACCTACCTGAACCATAATAGGCAATCTACCTGCATTGACCGCTACCACCTGCTCCAAAACCTGTTTACGCTGGTCTTCTGTAAAAAGAACGCCTTGTCCTGTTGATCCCAAAATATACAACCCGTCCATATCTTGAGCAACCAACAACTCCACCAATTTTTTCAATTCTGTTACGGCAACATTACCTTCATTATCCACAGGTGTGAACATTGCAGGCCATACCCCTTTAAATTTATTTTCCATATCCAACTTTTTATTATCGTTTAACTCTTGTTCCTATATATTCGCCTAATACTGTTGTATCCGCCATGTACAGCATCTCTGAATGGGCTGCCATCTGCTGTATGGAGAGCGGATCCTTAAAACCGTGCCCTGTGACGATACAAACTATCGAGTCTTTTGTATCGATTTCTTTATTCTTTAGTGCATTAGCCAAACCTGCTAAAGCAACAGCTCCAGCTGGTTCACAGTAAACACCTTCGTCTACAGCTAACCTACGCTGCCATGAAAAGACCTCCTCATCCGGCACCGTATGCCCCATGCCTGCATTATTCAAACAATAACGTACTACCTCATCGCCATCTAATACATTAGGAACTTGCAAACCGCTAACTGCTGTTGTACTAGCTGGTACTGCAGTAGCTTTGTGTCTCTTTTTCTGTATAGAAGACGCTATGGTGTCATTACCCTCCGGCTGGACGCAATGTACAATAGGCTTTATATAAGTTGGAAATTCTTGCTTCCATCTATCAAAACCTTTGCAAATCGCCAATGTTAATCCACCGCCACCAGCGGGAACAAATACATGTACATGATTATCTCTCACCTGTTCAGCGATTTCATAAGCGATCGTTTGCACGCCCTGCATCGCCAATGGGCTGTATCGAAAGGCGCTAACTTGTACGACACTCCTATGTTCAATAGCTATTCGTTCCAACAGAGACATCGTTGCCTGCGTGACTTGAATGTCTTTTCCAAAATCCTTTACCATAAGTGTTTCCGCGCCATAGGCTCTCATTTGGGTTAGTTTACCTTCAGGAGCACCGTCCACAATGGCCAACAGACAGGGCAACTTGGCAACAGCACTGTAAGCCGCCAAGGCTGCACCGGTATTGCCACTGGATGTCGCGAGACAGAAACCCACCTGTTGTTCTTGTATCAGGGACACTGACAGAGCCGCAAACCTATCCTTGTAGGATCCCGAGGGATTCAAGTTTTCCAACTTAAAGTACAGATTGTCAAGCCCCAAAGACGGCCCAATATTTCTCGATCTGACCAAAGGGGTTCCTCCCTCTCCTATGGTGAGTTGGTACGCGTCCCTGACCTTGGGCAGCAAATGCGCATATTTCCAGATACCTTTCAAAACAAATGGGGGAATTGTAGTTTTTTAATGGAATAACTGTTAAAATTATGTGTAAAACCACCATCGACAACTAAGGTCGTCCCGGTGATAAAAGAAGCTTCTTGTGAAGATATCCATACTATAGCATTGGCGATTTCATCCGGATGAGCTGCTCTTTGAAGGGGTGTATGATCGATCATATCTGCACTTATTTTGGAGCTCACATTATTTCCTTGTTTGTCCTTATAGTCTCCACTCATGTCTGTTTCTACGTTACCCGGATTTATACAGACAACACGAATGTTGGACGGCCCATATAATGTTGCCAATTCATAAGTAAGGCTTTCCATACCCCCTTTGCAGACGGCATACGCTGGGCTATATCCACCTGTTCGCTGAGACATGACACTAGACACATTGATAATCACACCTCCTTCGCCTCGCTCCAACATTTTTACAGCAACTTTCTTTGCCAAAAAAGCTGGAGATGTCAGACAGATTCGAAGAGTTTTGTCCCAGTTTTCGACATCTATCTCCGACATTGGTTCAATACTCCTCCAAGCCGCATTGTTCACCAAAAGATCAATACGGTTCCAGGCTTTCATAACGTCTTCTATTACGCGATCCCAAAAACCGATATCCGCTAAATCGCCTGAACAAACAATAGCATGAGCCTCAACCGTCTGTTCGATTACGGACTTAACTTCAGTTAGTTCCTCGTGATTTCTTCCAACCAAAGCCACATGATAGCCCTTTTCGGCAAGGCTGATGGCTGTACAGCGGCCTATCCCTCGTGTTGCTCCTGTCACAATAGCTATCTTATGCTCTATCATATCACTAAATTTCTTTTATTACTTTTTTGCTAAACAATTCAATCGGCAATATCCCTCCCAAAGCTTCTCCTACTTTGGCATATACACTTGTTCGCAACAAAAAGACCAACCCATCTTCTTCGGCAAATACATTGTATGTGGTTTGCGACAGAGGATCCACTATTTCTCCAAATAACTGTCCTTTACGGATGTAGTCACCTGTTTTCACCACAGCTGTGAAGATCCCATCCGCAGGAGCTGGCATTTTTATTTGTAGATGACCGCTATCGGGTCGTTCATCCTCCACCCAATAGCTGTACCTTTCTTGTACCGGAAGCTTTCTTTCAAAAAGATCTAACGCGGCCAGTACTCGTATACAGGCTTCCTTGTAAGTCTCTACCACCTGTTCACGAAAGCCTGTTCCTCCTCCATATTCGAAATATATAGCGGGAATATTCTGGTCTCTGGCTACGGAAAGCGTACGCCCCTCCGGCCGGCTATCCGTCCCCCAGATCAAAGGCAATCCACTGGATTTTGCCATTTGCTGCTGCTTTTCAAGAACTACAGGATCCGTATGGAGCATATAGCCTACCATAGGGTAGATATCATACAACAGCCCACCTGTATGCATATCAATAAGGTAATCGGTTTCTTTTATTAATTCACTAACTACATGAGCAATTCGCTCCGTAGCATTTCCTTCTTCATTCCCAGGACATACACGGGCCAAATCTACTTCATCACTTGCACATCGATTTCCGTGAATATATGCGGCTTCATTCGCCACCGGAACAATAGTGACACTACCTTTAAGCAATAAATCTGGTAGCTCCTCTAGAAGCTGCATAGCAACCAACATCGGTTCATACTCATTGCCATGAACACCGGCTAGTATAAGAACTCGCGACCCCGCTTGTTTGGTTTTTATGGAATAATGCTTGACCATGCCAGATGCTAGTGTTGTCCTTCATAATATGGCGCACCTCCCGTAGGCTGTGCCGGATCAAAAATATCCAGAGCTTTGAACAAGGATATCGCAATCTCTTTATGTCCTATTCCATTTGGATGTAAAGGATCATTCAATAGTTCACGAAATATTCCGCCACTATATTTTTGATTCAACTCCTGTTCCCAGATTCCCCAGTTGTCCACCAATATCACCTGCTGACTATTCGCCACTTCTTTCATTTTCGCAACGTAACTCCATAAGGTGGCACGCTCCGGCGCTAAATACGCCACAATAGGAGTAGGTGTTAATAATACTGGAATCGCCCCTATACCACGTACTTGAGTAATAAAGCTGACCAACCTTTCCGCATATTGCGCGATCGAAGTTTGATTATTAGCTGCTGCATCGTTTGTGCCTATCATACAGAACACAACTTGCGGCTCGAACTGCGCAACTCGATGGTTAAAATCATCCAGTATATTTTTCAATGTATTTCCGCTAATGGCTGTGTTAATCACATAATCCCGCGACCGAACCATTTCCCATCGAATACGCTCTGAAAATATTTCTGCATAAGGTCTTAAACCATGTGTGTGCTTAGCACCCTGTGTAATGCTATTGCCAGTAAACACCCATGTTAAAGGACTTTCTGCCTCTAGTAAAGTCTTTATACTTTCTTTATCAGCATTTGTGGGATCTTCTGCCTTTTGTTGGTATTGGAAAGACAAAAAATTCGACTTCTTTCCCGAGACATCAACCTGTACCACAACCTTGCCTGATAAATCAGGAGCAATCACCGTCAATTCTGTCGCTGAGAGTATTGTCAACTCTGCCTCTTGCCCTCCAAAAAAAACGCGAATATCTTCCTTTTTCCCACCAAAATTTTTTCCCGCTACGCGTATTATATCCCCTTTGTATCCAGCATTTGGCAACAACGTTGATAAGATAGGGGGAGGCACATCGGTATCTTCTTTAGATCCATTTGTCTTTTTACAAGACCAGCCGGACAAGGTCAGCACCAAAATACCTATCCACAACAAACTATTTTTGTTCCTCATTTCTTTTTACCATTTAGTGTTGTCCTTCATAATAAGGTGCTCCTCCTGTAGGTTGAGAAGCATCAAAAATATTCAGTGCTTTGAACAACGATATCGCGATCTCCTTATGTCCTAAGCCATTCGGGTGGAGCGGGTCGTTTAACAATTGTTGATAAACCTTTCCATTATATTTTGTTTCCATCTCCGTATCCCATATCGACCAATTATCTACAAAGATGACCTCCTTTTCTTCTGCCACATCTCTCATTGCCTCTACATACAGCTCCAAATTGCTCCGCTCAAGAGCAAGGTCCGTAATAATCGACGTAGGACTCAATAAAATCGGGACAGCTCCCATAGCCCTCACTTGTGTAATGAAAGTCTGTATACGATCAACGAACTGTGGAACGGACGTTTGGTTGCCTGTAGCCGCATCGTTAGTGCCTATCATCAGGAATACGACATGGGGGTTTAGCTTAGCCACTCTCCAATTAAAATCATCTAAAATACTCTTTATTGTATGTCCACTGATTGCGGTATTGACCACAATGTCCCTTGATCTATTCATCTCAAACCGAACCCGCTCTGCAAATATCTCTGGATAAGCTCGGAGACCATGTGTGTGTTTTGCCCCCTGTGTAATACTATTACCTGTAAACACCCATTTGATCGGCGTACTGGAAGACAACAATTGTGCTATTTTTTGTTTATCAACGTCTGACCAGTGTTGGTTCGCTTCCCTACTTGAAATACCATGTGATCGCTCCGCGGGTTTGAAATATCCTGTCGAAACCACAGTCACAAGTGTCAGGAATAATATGCTCATCCTTTTCATATACAGTATTTACTTATAAAACCATTCTAATTTAATTTTCTTAACATCCGTTACATTGAGGTGTGTCTTTTGAGACTGACTACCTGCACAATACGATAAAAGAACCTCATCATCAACAAAGTGAATAGCGGTATAGCAATACCAACCATCTGGATCGTTTTCAATGTTCTTTATGTATTGCCAAGTCTTACCTTCGTCTTTAGATATGGCGGCTGTTAGTGGAGATCTAACTTTCGTCCCATTATTCCAGACCAAAAGTAGGTCCCCTGTCTTGGGAATACGGGCTATGCTAGCCGGTGACAGTGGTGATTGAATATTGCTCGGCTCAATAGGACTCCATGTTGCTCCTTTATCCTTCGAATAAGAAAGTTGTTGCTTTCCCTGACTAGCCCGGATAAACATCAACAAACGGCCATCTCGCAGTTCTATTAGCCCAGGTTCCTGCGTAATTATATCCGTATTGTTCGGAACTTTAGAACTGGACTGCCATGTTTTGCCGCTATCGTCCGAATAGTAAGCATATAAATCAGCCTTATCCAACCATTTTCCATCTGGTGTATGGTGTAAAGCTACTGCCATAATCAACCGTCCGTTTTTCAATTGGATTACCCGGTTATTATTCAGCACAAAATAGCCTTCTTTGTCTCTTATAATCTGTATCGGTGCTGTCCAGGTATTGCCCTCATCACCGGAGAAACGTACCATAGGGATACAATCTGTGACGGAGTTCTTCCTTAGATAAAAGAGTGCGATTTTACCATCCTTTAGCCGCAACAAAGAAACAGACATCACATTCATCTTGCCCTCTTGCTCTACGACTATACGATCCTTCGTCGTCCAGGATTTCCCTTTGTCCGAAGAATATCGAGCCGCCAATACGGCAGTACCGTGATCGCTGTCCGAAGTTCCGGAATAACGGCTGTAGACGAACATGATCCGGCCGTCTTTTAACGTCACGAAGTCTCCTTCGCTGTTTCTGGGATTTTTCCTGCCTGGAGCAAGACGCAGCACTTCTCCTTTGTTTCCATTGTTCAGATCCCGTATAAGATTGGTTTCTTGTATGGCATAGGGTGTACCGTCTTCCCGCAATATATCATGGAACCAGAGATCGGGTTCACCACCGTCTGCAACTACTTTTCCCCACTCGTAGATCGTATTGGTCTTACCCGCGACAAAACCCCAATTGATGGCTCCCACTTTTTCATTTTTCAGCAAAGGCAAGATATTTTCAAAACGGCTGTCTCGGCTTCGTGCCATGTATTCCGTACAGATAAGAGGCTTTCCTAACACCTTCAAGGACTTGATATACTGACCATGTGAAACCTCACCCGTATAGTCATGATACGTAATGATGTCCGAATTGGCCGCTACAAAAGCATTCATCTCGTAGAGGTTCCAATTCCATATTCCAGATGTCAGCGGCTGGGCGGGGTTGATCTCTCGTGCCCATGAGAACACAGCTTTCAACAAGGGAAACGAAGTCTCTCCTTTTGGTGGCACCTGACCTCCAGGGCCATTTCCCCCAGGTTCATTATACAAGTCCCAAAATAAAATACGACTGTCCTTTGCGTAGGTTCGAAGGATATCCTGTACGTATTCTTTTAAAAAGGGGAAAAGTGTTTCATCTTGATGAGCTGGGTCTCCAGGATCCTGTAGCCAACCCGAATTATGTACTCCGGGTTTAGGATCAGGTTGTTTTCCTATAGTAACTGTACTGTTCCAACAATCATCAAAAAATACAAAGGCAACTTTTATATCGTATTTATCCGTCAATGTCAAAAATTGATCTATCCGTTTTTTAAATCCCTTTGCATCCTGTTTCCAGACAAGACTGTGTAAATAAACTCGCATGGTATTGAACCCCAAGTCCCTAAACCATTTAAACTCTTTCTCTATTTGGATAGGATCAAAAGTATCTGCCTGCCACATTTCCAACTGGTTGATCGCATTAGATGGAATGTAATTGGCACCTGTTAGCCAAGGCAATTTATTGTACCATTCCTGGGCCTGCCCAACTGTCCATACTTTACCAATGGTATCTTTGGGCACTTGCGAAAATAATTTGTTCTTCGCTCCCAAAAGCAAAAAGCCAGTAACAACCAGTATCATTAAGGAAACCCGCATATCTGTTTATTTATTGTTGAAAGTATTCTTTTCTATAATTAATCTCCCTTTTATCCAAATACTGCACATTGATCCTTAGTCGCTCCTTAAAATCAGAGAAATCTTTTTCTTTTTTATCGTTGAGCCAAGCAATTTCTGCTAATGCCGCTAGACGGGGAAACAGCTTATAATCTGCAATCTTTTCATTTGGGATGTATTCCGTCCAAAGGCAAGCCTGCATCCCTAGTATATATTTGCTAGCGACATCCGATACCTTTTCCGGAAAAGGCTTGTAACTATAGACTTTTTCCAATGGGAGAAAACCAGCGATAGACAAGGGTTCAACCTCACGTCCCTTTTCTGTTTGGTAATAATCCAAATAAGTATACAAGTGAGGGGTCATAATCGTATAATCTTTTCTTTGGACAGCCGCAATTCCCGCTTCTTCCCCCTGCCAAGAAAGAATAACAGGCTTTTCATCATTAGCCATATGATCAGCGCCTTCCCAATACCAAGCCAATGCTTGTCTTCCTTTGGATGTCAGAAATTTAGTCATGCGTTGCATGAAATAATTTTGTAGCCCATGCTCATCTTTCATTCCCTTATCCCGAATAAGCTGCTGAACAAAATCAGATTCTTTCCATCGGTCCTGCGGACATTCATCCCCTCCAATATGAATGTACTTACTAGGGAAAATATCCATTACTTCCTTTAGCACATCTTCTAAAAAATTAAAGGTGTACTCACTTGGGCAAAGAATCTCTCTATGTATTCCCCATTTTGTAGATACTTCATAAGTCGAATTCTTGCAGCCTAACTGAGGATAAGCGGCCAAAGCTGCCTGCGAATGACCGGGCATCTCAATCTCGGGTATGATATTTACAAAGCGTGCTTCGGCATATTTTACCAAATCCTTTAATTCTTTCTGTGTGTAATATCCACGATGTGGAACTCCATCATATACCTTCACACTATCAAAAAGGTGGTGATTGGCCAGAGTTTCTTTTCTCCATGATCCAACCTCGTGCAGTCTTGGATATTTTTTTATTTCCATACGCCAGCCTTGATCATCGGTCAGATGGAGATGGAGGTTGTTCATCTTGTAATAAGCCATTAAGTCGATGTACTTCTTTATGGCAGGAATTGGCATATAATATCTCGCTACATCCAGTAGAAACCCTCTATATCCTAAAGCAGGTTGATCGGAAATACGAACAGCAGGGATATGCACGTCGATAGCACCTGAAGAGTTTATTATCGCTCCATTGTATAGCTGCATCAACGTCTGTATAGCATAAAAAGCACCTCGCGAAGTTTCAGCTGATATACGAATACCATCGGTAGATACCATCAGTTTATAAGATTCGTCGACTCCATTATCTTTCACGTCGAACAAAATCGCATTACCTTCTGCACCACGACTTGATTGTACTTTCAATGACAAAGAATAAATATCCTTCAGGCTTTGTTGAAGAACATTTGCGGAAGTTTTACTGATACTGTTAGTGTACGTAATCTTGGTATGCTTGCCAATTTCAAAAAAACCTTCCAGAGCTTCCATATCCATCGGTTTTGGAATAATCGGATACTTTGCTGGCGTATACTGTGCGTAAAGAGAAAAGATACTTAAGATTATTAGTCCAATGGTAAGTAATACACGGTTAAGTAAAAGCATATAATATATTTTATTTTTCAAAAGCATCTAACATCTTTAAAACCCACTATTGGATAGCCAACCGCTGTAGGCATTATCCCCCATTTGAATTACCCTGAACGTATTTGGCCTAGGCATCGTATTTTCGTTCCAATACATCATTAATTCTTTATGTCCTATATAGCGTAACACGTGATTTAAGTGCGGTTCTGCAGGCTTCTTATAAAATTCGACATCTGCATCCCAAACGGTGATACCATCCACATTATCATCGTAAAAAGAAATCATTCTTTTCGCAAAGTCTCCAGGCCTTGAGTACCCATCCCAAGTCAATATCAACGGATAAACCCCGACCTGATGTGCGTTCTGAAGTTCACTATAGCGTTTTACATCGTTAGGCGGAACGGTAACTTCATCAACCAATCCTTCTCGGATCCATTGCTCCACAGCAATGCCATGCTTCTGGTTTTGACGCTGATCCAACACCGCCATTGAAACTTTATATCGTTTGCTGCCTTTTGGTGCAACTAGATTATTTAACATTTCATTTAGGTCACGCAGAAATCCAGTCATTATCTCTGCACGCAATGCAGCTATTTTATCATCATCAAAAGGGACATCTTTTAGATCAACCTTAAACTTATTTTTAAACGCATCCGCAAAAGGCTTTTCCCACAACATCAAGGGCATACCCCGATTGAACAAAAGTCCCACACCATCGGGGTCACTCATTTCAACAGCCTCCTTAATCACGTCCAGTATTTGCTTTCTCACCTCGGGTACTGCATAGCTCATATACATCGTCGGTACACCATATTCGTCTACACATCGCCATTGCGAATTATTCAGGTAAAATTGGCTATTGAAAGTTTCTTCAAAAGGTATGGCAGCAGCCCATCCCTGAGGACGTATCATCACATGAAATTCTTTTTTCATTTCTCGCGCCATTTGACGCGCCACAGTTAATGTATTCACCTCGTTGTCAACCAATGACTTTAATGAAGCCACAAATTCTTCATCGTACCATCGTGGAAAATCTACATTGCCTGCACCTGCCATCGTCCCCACTTTAGAAGGGTAATTGACCAGATCCGCACCTAAAACCTGAAACCACCATTTACCATAATCCGAATTTTCAAACATCCGAAAATGTCCGCGGATATCTGAAGCTGTGCTAGCCCGATTGTACAGCAACATACCGTGACCATCGATTGTAGCAATATTACGCTTGTATAAAGGGTTGTCCCGGTCTCGGTTATAATCTACATATTCTTGTTGTTGAACAGGGACAAGACGTATATACGCAACTGCGGCTGGCAGGTTTGGAATCTGTGCGATTTCCAATACTTCATTTGATTGTATATCTGCCACCGTGTAAAATACTTCTTGGATCACATCACGCTTGTGATCAAGCCAATCCATATCGTTAAATAAATTACGGAAGTCGAGTTCTTTACTTAATTTAACTCGGATACCGCTTCGTTCAGAATTATGAAAAGCCGGTGCCGTTGATAGTCCTATATAAATCGCGTGTTTTCCCTTAGCCCCTTTTAGAGACAATTTAATAGGTTGAGCATTAGTACGCTGATAAACTGAAAGCATATTACCCCTCATACCGTCCGTTTTAAAGGGAAGCACTTTCCATTTTCCTTTTTCACGTTGACCATGGGTTGTGTAAGAGCTCGGATGTACCGTAGATAAATCGGTAATCCATATTGATTTTTCATATTGGTTCCACTGACGCGCATCGTCTGGAAAGAGAGAGAAATCGAGCGGTCTTTCAAAGCCAAAAGCTTTTCTCTTTGCTTGGCCCGCCCTCGGTATAATACCTGAATTGGTCCAACGTACAAATTCCCAAGTACTTGTTCCGTCTACACCAATTCCACTATCGCCAAAATACACATAATTGCGACTCTCTATATCGGGCCCAAACGGCACCCCAACACTTTCTTGAAGAACGACACCGTCCCATGTCCGATATAGCTTAGCTACCCCTTTGTCTAACTCAATTCGATAAGTTGTCATCTGTGCCGCAGGCAACAAAAATGGATAGTATTTCTTATCATCAGCAACCGTAAATGTCGCCCCATATTCAACACCACTTCTTGTCGAGATTTCCGCCCGAAATTCTACCGTGCTCGGTTTGCTTCCATCCCATACTTTCGGCTGGGTTTCGTGATTCTCATATTTCCAGATTACACCGGCCGATTCCCCGTGTACTTGACTAAAGGAAGCTAACCTTAGCCACCCTTTTGCAATGAGCGAAACAGGGCCACTCCACCGATGGAGCTTCCAATTATTCGAATATGCAGATGGTTCCCGATCTAGTCGAAATTCTTGTTGCCACTTTTCGTCTTGATCTACAAAGGCAGTTTCAATTCGACCATGAACATTGAAATAAAACAGGCAAAAAAAGCCGATAAGAAAGAAGAAGGTTACGCGCATGATAGTTACCATATAAGCTAAATATATTTAATCATTAAGTTGCACCCTACGGGATGGATTGGATACTATTGGATATACTCCTCTTCTTTAAATTCAATTTTTAGTCCTCCATGTCCCGTCGTCAACCAGATAACTCCTGGCCGAACTTCAAACAAATGTGGGTACGATAACCATTTTGTCTGATCCCAAGCATTCGCAGGTGTGGAAAGTGCATGCAAATGGTTTTTGGCAATAACCACGGGGTTTGACCATGTGATACCGTCATTATCAGAAAACATCATAGAAAGTTCATCGCGGTGCCAACTGGCAGATACTTCAGCTAGATTACCATCACCTGACATCCTGAAATAATCTGTGCTTCCCTCTGGTGCCAGCCTATTCCACACCAAAATCAGACGACCACTAGACAAGCGCTTAAATGCTGCCGGCGATGAACTGGCATCAATATTTGTGCGTTGGGGCGTAGACCATATTAGCCCTTGATCGCTTGAATACGTTTCATACAGATAATCCAAGTTGGTACGTATTAACATATATAAGCGTCCATCCGCCAATTCTTCCAATGTTGATTCCATAAAACCAGCATGATCTCCCGATGGAGATCCTGGTTGCTCTAAAATATTACTCGCTTGCCAGGTAATTCCATCATCTTTGCTCCTGTACGTCAAAACCGTATGTCTTCCCGGGTTATTAAACATTTTCATCGTAGCAAATACCACATCTCCGTTTCTTAGGGTGATCATATCCCGGTTCATGCCCGTCCATTCGCTATGTAATTTGGTCAAATTATGCCAGGTGTGACCGCCATCTGTACTGCGGATCGTATAGGTAGGTAACGTTGCATTAGGGTCATAGGAATGCGTAGTTTTATTCCAATTGAGTCGTTTAATTTCTTTCCCATTGCTAAAACCGACAACAATCGTCCCATCTTTTGTAACAGTAAAATGAGGTGATAAAAAAGAGTAGTTTTCACTTGGAAGAATAGGATAACTTGTCCATGTCATTCCTTCGTCATGACTGATACTGGCAATAGAACTTCCTTCAGTGACCGTAAAAATACCACTGTCTTTCAAACGAATAAAGGGTCCAGCTCCTCTTATTTCGCGAACCTCATTCACATGGCTCGCCACCAAGTGTCCGGAAGATGTTATTTTGGCTCCTACAGGAAGAGGAGTAACATCGTCTTTTTCTTTATACATAAAGCGGGAACTGTTCGTTTGTCTATCTCCAATCTGAACTTTTAACGCCAATTCTGCATTTCCTTTAAAGTCAGCCGAAACAGCAGGGGGGACAAGTTGGTATTTCCCCTCTTTACTATATCCTTTAGCTGCCATAAGAAAATAAAAACACAGAATTGTTTTTGTAATTCTCATATTTTTCCTTCTTTAAATTTAAAATTCTTCTACTTCTATAACATTCACTCTGATGTAGGCCGCGCTACCGTCAACGAATAAAACTGTCTCATACAGGCCAATTTAATTTATATATTCCTCTTCTTTAAATTCAATCTTTAGTCCTCCATGTCCTGTCGTCAACCAGATAACTCCTGGCCGAACTTCAAACAAAAGAGGATAAGACAACCATTTACTTTGATCCCAAGCATTTGCCGGAGTCGATGGCGCATGCAGATGGTTTTTCGCGACAATCACCGGATCTGACCACGAGGCTCCCTCATCGTCCGAAAACATCATCGAAAGCTCATCACGATGCCAGCTCGCCGCTACCTCTGCTAAATTACCGTCGCCGGACATTCTGTGATATTCGGTACGCCCTTCAGGATAAAGCCTATTCCACACTAGTATCAATCTGCCACTCTGCAAACGTTTGAGGACTGCTGGAGAGGAACTGGCATCAATATTCATTCGTTGAGGCGTTGACCATGTTAAACCATCATCATTAGAATACGTTTCATACATATAGTCTAGATTGGTACGGATCAGCATCCACAAGCGACCATCTGTCAATTCTGTCAGTGTCGATTCCATAAATCCGGCATGATCTCCGGATGGAGACCCAGGTTGGTGCAAGACATTGCTGGCCTGCCAAGACATCCCATTATCTGCACTGGTGTAGGTCAAAACTGTATGTCTACCGGGATGATTAAACATTTTCATCGTAGCAAACACTATTTTCCCATTGTTCAGTGTAATCATATCTCTATTCATACCCGTCCACTCGTCATGCAATTTGACCGGAGTTCCCCAAGTACGGCCGTGGTCTGTACTGCGGATGGTGTAAGTGGGCAATGTGGCATTCGGATTATAACTTTTTGTACTCGTATTCCAATTCAATGGTACGATTTCTCTCCCATTACTGAAACCTACAACCACACTCCCGTCTGCTGCTACCGTAAAATATGGAGACAAGAAACTATAATTGGCATTAGGAAGAATGTCGTAACTTGTCCACGTTAAACCTTCATCATAGCTGATACTTGCGACCGAGCTACCTTCTGCCACCGTAAAAATGCTTCCGTTATTCAACCGTATAAAAGGCCCGGCTCCCCTTAAGCTGCGCACTTCACGTACCTGACCGTCCACAAGGTGTCCGGTGTTGGTAATTCTGGTGCCGATTGGTTGAGGGTTAATTGTTTCTCGCTCTGTAAAGAAAAAACGTGTTACGTTCGTTTTCTTGCCGTTAATCACAACACTGACCCCCAACTCCGCTTCTCCGGCAAACTCTGGAATGGTGACCGAGATGGCTTTATCACTGATAGCATTGGGGGTAAGCGCCCGGCCCCCGAAGTCAATCTCTATCCCCTCTGTGCTGTTTCCAAAATTATGCCCCACGATTATCATGTTCTGACCTTCATACCCTCTGTTAGGCAACAGATAGCTGATGGCAGTCCCCATAGGTGTCTGCTCGCTACCAACATCCGACTTATCACAACTAAATACCAATGGAGACAGCAATAAAAAGAAAAACGTCTTTATTTTTGTTAATGTATTCATCATTAATATGTTAAATTTATGATACCTGTATATTATTCACTTAAAAGCTAATTAATTTTCAAACCCATAAAAGGTAAGCTCCCCAATAGCTCCAATATGTTGTGTGCCAGCAGACGGTTGATTAGCCGGATCTGGAAAATCCCAGGTGGAGAGCACAACATAGCGTATATACCGCACCGGAGGGGCGGCGGGATCTATGACAAACTCATCGCCTGCTGCAGCGGCGGCGGGATAACTAGCAGGACTTGATGGCTTTATTACTTCATAGCTACCTAACTTTGTCCAACCATTGAAGCTTGCATCACCTGCCGCATTCACCGTCGCATCATTCGTGCCCCATATCTCAAAGTGTCTGGCATTTTGTAAAATGTATTCTACACCATTACCCAATCTCTGCCACTGTCTAAATCGAGTCAGTTTTTTTGTTACCTGCAGATCAAAAACAACACTTCTATTTTTATTTGTGCCAACGTCACTACGTTCTATATAGAATAGAAAGCTTTGATTTGCGTCGCCAGCTACCTTATTCCATATAAGACTCTTTGCATTAAATGCAGTAGGGATTATACCTGGCCGGGAAAAATCTGCGTATGGCTTTGCGATAGGAATCTCTACTTGTCCTCCGGCATTTACAATCTCTGTATAGAACGTATCGATTGCGGCTGTATCGGGTTTGAAAAACGTACGGTAAGACAGGTTTTCTTTATAATCAGTGATTAAGGTCTGGGATTCAGATGGAGAAACAAGCACGCTCACCTCCTCATTCGCCGAATTAGTATATCTTAAGTTGACCTTGATGCTATGCTCTACCTCTCCAAGCCAATTAATCGTCAAGGCATTCCCGACAAATTCGGCAGTTTTTGGATCACCTGCCCGCACTGCCGACCTAATCCTGCGATTCTGTAGGGATTCCTGAAAATTCACACTGTATACCCTCTCGGTCGCTTGAAGTGGGATCGAGCGATTGCCCATCTGGGCATTCATGGTGACCAGTTCAAAAGTATGGTTTTGCTCGGCCAACCCGGTAATCATGACATCTACGGGTTCCTCCCTTTGCTTATCTGGGATATCGATTAGTAAAGAGTCCTGGCGGGAATTCCAATAGATGACTATTTTTGTCGCTTTGGGATCCGAGGTCCAATAGCGCACCAAAGCACGCTCCTTGCCTGGATAAACTCGCACCGAATCCGGCTTTCCGACATATACCTGCTCCCCGTCTTGCAGGTACTGGTCATGAAGATCATTCATCTTCGAGCAAGACACCATCCCACTCCCGATGACCAGAGTGGCCAGAATGACTAACCTGATTATTATGTGTGTCGATTTCATAGTTTTATATTTTAATATTTTTGACTACTGGACGTTTCCGTAAAAATCCAGTTCCATAAACTGCACGTGTGTCGTCCCTCCCCAAGTCTCGTGTACCACTAACCGAAGGTACCTCACCCGTGGCACACCGGAATCTACCGCAAAGTCCTCTCCGCGAACAACAGCATAGTCTGTATCTTCCTCCGTCACCGGGCCCGGACCACTTGGTTTGATAGACTCAAACTCACCTAGCTTGACCCAGGTAGAAAGATCTGCATTGACGTTAGGATGATCAGACCCCCATAGCTCAAACCTTTTAATATTAGCTCCGGTATATTGCTGATCGCCAGTACCACGCTGAAATATCTTGAATCGGCTCAACACCGCATCTTGTCCGAGACTAAAAGTGATGCTCGTCGGCAACGAACCTCCGGTATTGGTGCTAAATCCAGGGTTTACCTGTATTATATTGTCCCATGCTTTTTCTATGTCCCATCCTTGACCGGGTAAAGTATTGTAAGGAATACCTGAAGGGTTCCATCTTGAGAATCTGCTCTTATCCAACCGCTCCTCATGGAGTGGAAGGAAACTAGCGATCAAGGTATCGCTATGATTTTGCCAACGGTCGCGTACAAAAACGGCAAATAGGCGTTCCTCTGCGTTGTAGCCGCGTACATTTCCTGCCCCGTTACGGGCATCAGAGTAGAAGTTGTCTACTTCTATCAGTTCGTTGGTAGCGTCCGGTTCCAATATGGAGATCACCACACCTGCTCGATCAGGATTATCCCATACCACCCTAATGCCACCAAAATCACTTCTTGCTTGCAACGAATTAAAGACATCATAGATTGGCGCATCTTGTGGATGGATGGTCACGGATACGGGAGCAGATTCGTTCTTACTTCGATCCCCCGTCACGATCTGCACTTCCTGCTCTCTGGATCTTCCCAATCCTTCAACCTTAACGCTGTTAGCATATGCTGATGCCTTCTGCTCCATGGTCTGTCCGTTGTCCAGTTTATAGATTACCTTAACATACAATAGATCTTCATCATTAGGGATGTCATATGAGATCACGGCGGCACCTTTCAGATTCTCTACAGTGATATTACGTACCGCATCCGGTGATACGTTGTCAACGGCGTACTGACCTATCTCGGACTCCGAACAACCGTAAAGAAAGCCCAAAGTCATGAAGGGGATTAATACATTTCTTTTCATTTTATTCTAATTATTTTTGGTTAGCAATAAAAGTATTTACCATCCTATGTTTTGCACCAAGTTTCGGTTAGTGTTTATTTCTGCTTGCTTGATGGGCCAGAATACGTCCCGCAATGTATAACTCAACGTATTCACCGTCCTAATTGTATAAAAGTTATTAGCCTGTGATTCTTCGATATTCCACCCCCGGACAGGTTGGTTGAAGTTATCAACGGCTATTTTCCAACGACGTAGATCCCAGAAGCGATGTCCTTCAAAAGCCAATTCGATAGATCTTTCGGTACGGATAATCTCGCGTGCACCCGCTTTGTTTAGGTGCTTGGTATCAAATATAGAGTGATCCCTCCATGAATTCTGGACACTACCCAAGCCTACTCTCGCTCGAATCAAGTTAACATATTCGTACACATCGTCGTTAGGCTCATCCAAAGTCTCATTCAGCGCTTCGGCATACAATAGATAGAGATCTGCCAAACGAAATACGGGAAAATCCCAACGGTTGTCCAGATACTCTCTTGCATTATAGGCAGATTCAAAATTGGATAGCTTCTTAATAAAAAATGAAGTCACCGAAAAACGTTCTATGCTGGCACGACCTGACAGCTGCCCAAATCTGGTGTTGACCGGCCACTGTTGTTGATCATTATACCGACCCAGACCATACCACCATCCACCATCTACCGCTATACTACCGTAAAAGCGTGGCTCCCTGTTCAGATGCAGTTGGGCTGTCTGAATATTGGGCTGAAGGACATACCTATCGGCTACATTCGTGTTGATCAATTGATACCTGTTGGCATAGTCAAAATCCCTGTCCTCTTGAATCGGCACACCGTTCTTTGTATAAAACATTTCTACAGCTTTCAAAGTAGGCACAGTAACCGAACGCGCAAAAGCAGCGTGATCGCCATGCAAAAGTGGCAATGTATACTCTTCTATAATCCGGCTATTGCCAAATTGTCCAGTGCCCCATATACGCTCCACATTCCATTTATCTGTCACTACGCGTCCGATGGTAAGCACCTGTCTAGAGGTCTCAGAAAGCCCCAATGCAGGATTGTTAAACCGGTACAGTTGTATATCCGCCTCATGGCAAATTTCTACAGCATCTTTACAAGCATCAAATGCTCTGTTCCATTTACTCCTGTCCTCTGTCTGATTGAACAATTGTACACCACGATTGTCCACCAATCTGGCGTAATCTCTGTTTCCGTTGAAGAGCGGGCTTGCCGCAGTCACCAACAGTTTAGCTTTTATGGACAGTGCAATAGGCTTAGTGATACGTCCTAATTCGGACACTTCATTTTCTACCTTTAAGGGAAGATCTATAACTACTTCGTCCAATAAGGCAGCAATATAATCCACCACATCATCAATGGGCTGGCGATATACAGCGACCTCTTTCTCGGAAGCATCAATAGGTAGATTCTCATCTACGATCGGAATGGGACCATACATCTGCATCAGGAAGAAGTGGTAATAAGCCTTCAAAAATTTAGCCTCTGCGGCCCATCTTCTTTTTTCAAGCTCATTCATATCACGAACGCTTCCTATATTCTCAATCAGAATATTACAATCACGTATCCCTTGCCATAGATTAGTGGCGCCACCTTCTCCGCTCCAATGATTTAGAATAGGATTCGTCACATTATTGCCGTCTCGCAATATACGATATCCATATTGCGGCAACCAATCTACCCCACTGTGCGACCAAGTCAAGTCATCGAACATTCCTGGATATTGCGGCAATCCATGTCTAGGCATATAAGAATAACAAGTGAACAAATACTGTTCGGCCCGAACCCGATCCTTAAACGCATAATCTAGCGTTGCTACATTATCCGGTACAATATCGAGGTACTTGTCACACGAAGAGAGAAACAAGGATATCGCAACGAAATTTATAAGAAATAATATCTTTTTCATCAGAATGTTTTTTTTAAAATGAAACCTGTAAACCAACATTACCCACACGTTGAACCGGATAACCTAAGCCATTACCCGCCATTTCCGGATCCCAAAGTTTAAAAGCACTAAATGTTAATAGGTTTGTCCCACTACCGTATAGCCTAGCTTTTGTCACACCAATTCGCTCCGTCCATCTACTAGGTAAAGTATAACCTATCTCCACCGATTTAAGTCGTAAAAATGAACCGTCGCGCATAAACCAGCTACTTGTTGCATAATTATTGGCATTCTCCTTATTAGACAATCTCGGCCACAAAGCGTATAAATCCCTGTTGGCTTCGGACCAATGGCTCTCTTCATAATGCTTCAGTAGGGCGTTGCCATTCGTTCCGATAAACGGTGCAGTTGCCCGGCTATCTATCCAAAAGGACTCCCGTCCCAAACCTTGGAAGAAACAGGAAAAATCTATACTCCGAAATCCTGTAGAAAACCCAAAACCATAGACTACCTGAGGAATTGTCGGATAACCCATAGGCACTTGATCCAATTCGTTTATAGAGCCATCCCTATTAATATCTTTGTACTTAATATCTCCTGCCATAACCTCAGCCCCTTGAAACGGTGAATTTTGCACCTCATACTCGTCTACAAAAAGACGCTCCGCCACATAACCCCATTTCTGCCCATAGGAATGTCCTACCATTGACTTCCACGGCGTATCGCTGTAATCGGGCTCGGATACGGCTATCAACTCACTCTCCGCATAGGTGAAATTCGCACGAGCGCTTAACCACATTCCATTGGCAAAGTTATGTTGGAAATCAAGCGACGCATCTATTCCCTTGTTTTTCATTTCACCCAGATTGGCCCGCGGTATAACCTGCAATCCCATCGTTGCCGGGATATTTCCTCTCGTCAGCAAGATATTGGTGCGATGTTCCCGATAGACGTCCGCATTGATTGTAAACGCATTCAAAAACTTCAACTCCAAGCCAAGGTTTGTCTTATACGCCGTTTCCCAAGTGATATTGGAGTTCGCATACCGTGTAATCGATATACCATTTCTGCTCTGTTGAAAATCAGAACCAAACGTATAGCCTCGGCTGGAATTGTTCATATTCATCTGGGACAGGTAATAGAAGCGGTCATCCGCGCTGCCGATGGCATCGTTGCCAACGAGGCCGTATGTTCCCCTTAATTTAAAGAGCGAAACCACATTCTTCAGTCCTTCTCCCCAAAAAGGCTCCGACGACACCTCCCATCCTCCACCTATTGAGGGGAAAAAACCATATCGGTGGTTTTTATCAAAGCGCTCAGATCCATTATAACCAAAATTTCCTTCTACAAAATAGCGATCTTTGTAGGAATAGGTCGCTCGGCCCGACAATCCCATATTCCGGTAGGCCAATGATTTCTGTAATGTACCAGCATTTCCGACCAGAGAATTGCGCATAGTGAACACCAATAGACCACTGACCGAATGATCACCACCTATGTGTGTATCATAGTTCAATGCGGCCTCCATGTAGCTATTCGTACTGATCTCCTTTCCTCCTTCCAGATAATCCAGATGTTCCTGTCCTACCTCGGGATTCAAACCTGTCAAGACGTATTCATCCGTCAACTTATCATAGCCTCCCATAGAATAATAGAAAGGTTTGTAAAAGCGTTGGACATCAAAGTAAGCATATCGGTTGGTACTGAATAAACCTCTTGCCCGAAGACCATTGACCAGAAATCCTAAATCTTGTTTCAACTCAAACTGTGCCATCATCAAGGACTTGGAATAATCCTTATACCCTCGCATCAGGTCAGCGTATGGGTTGATGTAATCTCCAGTACCCGCATTTCCAAATAAAATATGGGTCACGTCTTGGTTGTTAGCATCCGGCTCGTAATAAGCAGGAAACAGCACCGGATTGGTTCTCATCACCTTATTGTATAGCGATGTGGCCCCCTCTAATGGGCCGGTGTAATCATCGAATGTACCATGCAATCGAACAATTGCTTCCGTGGTGTTGGTAATATTAATATTAATATTAGAACGCAGGAGATACTTTTTTAAATCAATGTTACTGTTGAAATTATTCCGCTGATCCACGTTTAGGATACCGTTATCTTGGTTGTAAGTTGCAGCAATATAGTAACGCGCCACTTTTCCTCCGCCACTTACATTGAAGTTCAACCGATCGTTCATCGCATAATCATTGAACAACAGCGACTGCCAATCTGTAACAGGATATACTAAGGGATTTAGGCCTTTTTCTGTACTTTCTATTTTCTCCTGACTATAGGGCAAAATTCCCAAGGGATCGCGAGTCAACACAGATTCATTGTGCAGCCGCATATAGGATATCGGGTTTGCCAACTCTACATCTTGTGTCGCAGCTGATATTGACTGCTCGTAGCGAACAGACACCAGAGCCCTCCCTTCTTTACCTTCCTTTGTGCTCACTAATATAACACCATTGGCTCCACGCGCACCGTATAACGCCGTCGCGGAAGCGTCTTTCATAATCGAAAAACTTGCAATGTCATCCGGTTGCAGCCGAGCCAAGTCTTCCGAACGCATCTCCACACCGTCTATCAATATCAAAGGACTGGAAGCATAGCCAAAAGTAGTCACCCCACGAATAAAAAACTCCGCATTATCCTGCCCCGGTTCGCCACTGCGTTGATAAGCAACAAGACCCGCCAAGCGACCCGCTAACGCTGTTGTCAAGTTGCTCGAAGGTACACGTAACTCCGAAGGATTGACCGTAGTCATAGCTCCAACTAATTCCTTTTTCCGTTGAGAACCGAAAGCCACAACAACTACTTCATCTATTTCGGCATCTGATTTTTTTAACATGACGTTTATCTCTCTCGTATCACCTACAGTAATCTCTTGCGATTCGAAGCCAACATAGGAAATAACAAGAATAGAAAGCGTATTTGGCACACGAATGACGTACATCCCATTTTCATCGGTCGAGGTTGATATCCGATCGCTTTCTTTTAGGGCGACCGACGCTCCTACAATAGCGACACCAGTGCTATCCGTGACACGTCCAGCCACAGCAAACTCTTGCTGTCGAGCAGACCCTCCGCTAGGCAAGTCCAAATCTACGAATACTGCTTTCCCCGCTTGCCCTGCAAAGGATACAGATCCCGCAAGCCCAACAAGCATAAGCAACAGCAGCCCGAAAGGAGGAGACCATGTTTGCACATAAAAAGAAAAATGATTTCGAGTTGGTCTTTTCATATTTTCAAGGTTTATTTTGTTAAATATTATTTTATCATTAATTACACTTGGTTTTTAAGGTTTACAAACTACATTTTTTAATATGTAGTACTTATGTATAGAGCAAATATACAAACTCCAATGATAAAAGCAAATAAAAAAAATAAAAAAGTACGACATATTTATATTGTAGAATAGATGTTGTACTTTTGCGTAATAACAAATGAATTAGGTATGTCTTTAGCAAAAATTCGTCCTGTAGAGCATCTTAGCCAAGTGGATAAGATAGAAATGAGTCTGCAGGAATACTTACGAACAGGGAATTTTCAACCAGGTGATTCATTGCCCAAGGAAACTGAGCTAGCGGAAGCTATGGGTGTAAGCAGGACTGCTATACGCGAAGCTTTGTCAAGGTTTCGAACATTGGGAATCATTGAAACGAGAAAAAACAGAGGGATGATCATTTCACAACCCGATGTATTCAATAATATGGAGCGCCTTTTGGATACGCAACTCTTGGATGATGAAACGATGAACGAAATCTTTGAAATGCGGTTGGTAATTGAAGTAGGTCTAGGAGATGTTATTTTTCTTAGAAAACATAAAGCGGATTTCAGCAAGCTCGAAAAGATAATAGAAAAGGAAGAAAAAGCGACAACTCAAATGGAGTTGGTGAAATGTGATATAGAATTTCACTCCATGTTGTATAACTTGTCAGGAAATAGGACGATTATGCGGTTCCAAAAAATGTTGCTCCCCGTATTCGAACATGTATATGCAAACTTAAAAGAAAATACGGATGTCTATCCTAAAAATGGATATGACAATACGAAAGTGGTAACCCATAGGGATCTGCTAAATACGCTTAAAGATGGTGATCCCGAACAATTCCGAAATCAAATGCGTAGACATTTGATGGTTTATTTTAAACAGCTTAGTACAGATTAAAACATATCCTCCCCAACTAACACATACGAATCTGTACTAAACTCCAGTGTTACAAAACCATCTGCTGTGGTTTCAAAAACACCGGTATGTACATAGTCTAATCCCTGAAAGGACTTCAGTGTAGATTCGTCGATATACATTTTGTCGCCCTTCGGCATCCATTTCTCAAATTGATGCCTGACAAATACATATCTTCTCCTTTGACAAAACAGCACAATATTAATCTTTTCGGCATAACGGTTTATCAGGATAGGTATAGAATCTGTGAGTATATTAACGGCTTTGAAATTATTAGCGATCAAATAGTGTAGTCCGCTATCCAGAAAATCAGCTGAATTATCCAAGGGTACGATTTTAGTCGCCTCTTGTAAACCTTGAATCGGTGCCTTGCCAAAAACAATGTCCACTTTAATTTCTAAAGCCAAAAGATGATCCACATTTTCTATATCCGTGAGTATTGTAGGAGACCATTCCAACAGCTGACCTAGCCCTTCGTCATTTATCGCATCTGAAGATGCGACCAATAAGGCTGGTTCCTGATTCTCTCTGACAATATGATGTGAAGACACTTTTTATAATTACTAATTACGAATGACGAATCCCATGAGTATCTGTAGAGCGTGTGGCCATCTATTCTCCGAGCTGCCTTAATGTAATATAGGACATCAGCCCTATGCTAAGCTGCAGAGCATCTTCATCTATATCAAATGTGGGTGTATGAACGGCTGAAGTAATACCTTTGGCTTCATTGCGTGTTCCCAGTCTATAGAAGCATGCATTTGCTTCTTGCGAATAGTAGGCAAAGTCTTCCGCTGCCGGCCAAAGCTCTAGTTCGAGAACATTTTCTTTTCCTAAATAATCCTCCGCATAGGATCTTGCCCGTTCGGTCAGCCGTGGTTCGTTTACCAAAGCAGGATAACCCCTACGCACCTCAAAGTCGCAGGTTGCCCCCATACTTTCAGCAATACCTACAGCCATTCGCTTCATCTTTCCGTGCGCTTCAGCTCGCCATTTCTCATTAAAGGTCCGAAAGGTCCCTTCCAAATACACTTCGTCAGGAATAACATTCGTAGCGCCATTACCTACAATCTTACCCCAGGACAATACCGTAGGTATGCGTGGGTCTGCCGATCTACTGACAATCTGCTGTAAGGCGGTAATAATCTGAGCGGTAATCGCAATAGGATCGATATTATTATGCGGTTGCGCGCCATGACCTCCTTTCCCACTCACAGTCATGTAAAGTTCATCCGATGATGCCATATATTGGCCCGGCCTAAACCCTACTTTTCCGACTTCAATAAAAGGCATCACATGCTGACCGAGAACTGCCTCAGGCTCAGGATTTTTCAAAACACCTTCTTTAATCATAAGCGAAGCTCCTCCCGGTAATTTTTCCTCACCGGGTTGAAAAATTAGTTTTATCGTACCGCCGAATTCGGCTTTTACATGCTGCAAAATCCTCGCTACCCCCAGTAAGGAAGAGGTATGTACGTCATGACCACAGGCATGCATGACACCAATATTCTCCGAACCGTACGATCGTCCTTCCACCTCTGTAATAGGCAGGGCATCCATATCGGCTCGTAAAGCAATAACGCGATCCGATGTTTTATCTCCCTTCACGAACCCAACAACACCCGTTCCAGCGATTTCCTGATAGGGAATCCCTAACTGTTCCAGTTTTTTCTTCACAAAAGCTGAGGTATTAAACTCTTCAAAAGACAGTTCGGGATGGCGATGCAGATGACGTCGTACTTCTACTGTCTCGGTAAAATAATCTTTTGCTAGTTGTTGGATGTGTTCTCTAAGATTGGTCATGGCTGAATAAATTATTCCCAAACCCAAATATCTTCTTGGAAGACAAATACGTTGCTGTATTGCGAACGAAGGATTCGCATAAAGTTGTTCGCTTCAGATCTGCTTGTAAAATCTCCTACTTTAACCCGGTAGTTCGGTTCATCATAATTGATATAGCTATCGATAGCAGTATACTCGTTTCTAAACCTGCTCTGTACGGCGTATGCCTCATTGCGGTTATTCCCCGAATAAATCTGCACCCGAAAACCTCTTTTTTTAACCCTTGTGGCTTTGCTCTTATCTACCGGTTTGGTGCCTAAACTTACTGTACGTGCTGTTACTGGATTGATTTCATGGTCTGCACGAAAATCCTGCAATAAGGATATCAATGTGTCCCGATGAACCTCCACGATCCCCGTCTGTTGAGCTTTCGTCGCAAACGAGAAACCCATACACGCAAAACATAAAATCAACCCTTTATACAACATGTTTTTATCCAAATTATCCGTTTTTACCGTGACAATTTTTATATTTCAATCCAGATCCACACGGACATAAATCATTACGCCCTATCGCTTGCTCCTTACGTATCGGTTGCGTAACCTGCGGCTTACGGGTATCAAAATCTTCTTCTGAAACACCTGTAGGTGAACTCAGGTCTTGTTTTGACGCCTTAACATTCGCCGGTTGAGCGGGTATCGGTCGTGCTTCCTGGATATTTTGAGGTTGCTGTTGTTGTCCCGGGATTTCACCTTTAAACAAGAAGCTCACAATCTCTTTGTTCATGCTCGCCAACATGGCCTTGAACAAGTCGAACGCTTCCATCTTATAGATAATGATCGGATCCTTCTGCTCATATACCGCGTTTTGCACGGACTGCTTCAAATCATCCATTTCACGTAAGTGTTCTTTCCACGCTTCGTCAATCAGTGCAAGGACTATACCTTTTTCAAAAGACCTAAAAACCTCGCTTCCTTGTGTTTCCACAGCTTTTTTCAAGTTTGTTGCAACTTGTATACCACGGATTCCATCGCTAAAAGGTACCACAATGTTCTCAATCACATCACCACGTTCTGCAAGTACATTGGTCAGTACTGGCAAAGTCTGCGCAGCAATATTTTTTGCTTTATTTTCGTAGTGCGAAATGACCTGTTGGAAGACCTTATCACTTAAGTTTTCCACATTGCTGGAGGTGTATTCTTCTACACTAACGGCAGGATCGATCGCAAAAATGCGAATGCATTCGATTTGGAACTCCTCATAAGTGCCTCCTTCTTTTGCATTGACAACGATATCTTCAACGACATCATAAATGGTATTGTTCAAATCCACATCAAGCCGCTCACCGAACAAAGCATTTTTACGTTTCGTATAGATGACGCTACGCTGCGAATTCATGACATCATCATATTCCAACAGACGCTTACGAATACCGAAGTTGTTTTCTTCCACCTTACGTTGTGCACGTTCAATGGATTTGGTCAACATACTGTGTTGCATGACTTCCCCATCTTCTACACCCATTTTCACCATGATGTTGGAGATACGCTCAGAAGCGAACAAACGCATCAACGGGTCTTCCAAAGAGACGAAGAATTGTGATGATCCCGGGTCGCCCTGACGACCAGCACGACCTCGCAACTGCCGGTCTACCCGACGCGACTCGTGACGCTCCGTACCAACAATAGCCAATCCACCAGATTGAATAACCTCTTCGGTCAGTTTAATATCCGTACCACGACCCGCCATATTTGTGGCAATAGTGACCTGTCCAGGACGTCCTGCTTCCGCAACAATATCGGCCTCCTTTTGATGAAGCTTGGCATTCAATACATTATGTTTGATACCTCTCAACTTCAACATACGACTCAATAATTCTGAAATTTCTACAGATGTCGTACCGACCAATACCGGACGACCCTGTTCGGTTAAGGTCTGAATCTCTTGTGCTACAGCATTATATTTTTCCCGTGCTGTACGGTAAATCATGTCTTCTCGATCGTCGCGGGAGATAGGTTTGTTCGTCGGTATCTCGACAACGTCCAATTTATAAATTTCCCAAAGCTCTCCAGCTTCCGTAGATGCTGTACCCGTCATACCCGCTAGTTTGTGGTACATCCGGAAATAGTTCTGAAGGGTAATCGTGGCGTACGTTTGTGTAGCATCTTCTACTTTCACGTTTTCTTTTGCCTCGATCGCTTGGTGAAGACCATCCGAGTAGCGACGGCCATCCATGATACGACCTGTCTGCTCATCGACGATCTTTACCTTACCTTCATCGACAATATATTGATCATCGCGTTCAAATAAAGTATAAGCTTTTAATAGCTGATTGATCGAATGGATACGCTCCGCCTTTATCGAATAGTCGCGTAATAGCTCCTCCTTACGGCTAGCTTTTTCTTCCAGTGGGGCATCAGATTTTTCGATATCTGCAATCTCCGTGCCTACATCCGGCAAGATAAAGAAGCTTGGATCTTCTCCGGAGTCTGTAATTAATTCAATCCCCTTCTCACTAAGCTCCACCTGATTATTTTTCTCATCGATTACAAAGAACAATTCCTTATCTGCCTTCGGCATATGGCGGTTTTGCTCTTGCATATAATAATTTTCAACCTTCTGCAGTGTTTGACGGTGATTACCTTCACTCAAAAATTTAATCAAAGCCTTGTTTTTGGGAAGACCACGATACGAGCGAAATAATGCTAAACCTCCTCCTTCAGGGTCAGTATCACCCGCAGCAATAGCTTTTTTTGCTTCGTTGAATACCGTGTTGATATAGGCTTTCTGTGCATTGACTAATTTCTCTATCCTTGGTTTTAACTGATAGAATTCATGTTCATCACCCTTCGGAATTGGTCCGGAAATAATCAACGGCGTACGCGCATCATCGATCAATACCGAATCCACCTCATCGATCATGGCAAAGTGCAGCTTACGCTGTACCATGGCTTCAGGTGTTTGCGTCATGTTGTCACGTAAGTAATCGAAACCAAATTCGTTGTTGGTACCATATACCACGTCAGATTTGTAGGCTTGACGACGTTGTGGGGAGTTAGGTTGATGTTTATCTATACAGTCTACACTCAATCCGTGGAATTCAAATATAGGACCGTTCCATTCCGAGTCACGCTTTGCCAGATAGTCGTTGACGGTTACAATGTGTACACCTTGTCCCGATAATGCATTGAGGTATGTAGGCAGCGTTCCAACCAACGTTTTACCCTCCCCTGTAGACATTTCGGCAATCTTACCTTCATGAAGAACAACACCACCAATCAACTGCACATCGTAATGTACCATATTCCAAGTCACATCCGTGCCTGCCGCGCTCCAGGTATTACTCCAAAGCGCTTTCTCTCCTTCAACCTTCACATTCGGTTTCCGCGCCGCCAAATTCCGATCGAAATCCGTTGCGGTAACCTCTATCGTCGTGTTCTCGGTAAACCGGCGAGCTGTATCTTTCACGACAGCGAAAGCTTCCGGTAGTATCTCCCGCAATACTTCCTCCAGCTTTTTGTCCCGGTCTTTGTTTAACTTATCAATCCTTTCGTAGACAGCTGTTTTCGCAGACATGTCTACACTATCGTCGTCCGCCTCCACTTTTAGCGTCTCAATCTCGGTATCAATCTCTTTTAGATATTCTTGTATACGGTTCTTGAAATCAGTTGTTTTGGCACGCAGTTCATCATGACTTATCTCTGCTAATTTAGCATACTCTTCTTTGATTTTCTCAATAATTGGCTGTATAACTTTAATGTCACGCTCGGACTTACTACCAAAAAGTTTACTTAAAAATTTTAACATAATATATTTATATCTCTTCTCTTGTGTACAAAACCGAATCCAAAATCAGATTACCGACATTTTGACACTAATCGCCAAATTTAGGTATTCGAAATGATATCTAACAGACTAGCGTTATTTTTTTTACGTTATGACCTAATTGAATAATTCCTTAGTACTTTAATCGCAATAAACATCTTTTCGTTTATCCTAATTGATATATTCGTGAATAGCGCCTATCTTTGTATAAAATAATTAGAAAGCAGCTCATTATGAAAGCCATCACTGTACATCCTGAATCTGCAGAACAATTTAAAACGGTCAAGGCTGTATTGAAAGCTCTTAATGTGCCTTTTAAGCCCACACTCCAAAGCTGCCGACACATATCGTAAAAAGTATAGAAAAGAGTCTCAATCAGCTTGAAGCGGGAGAAACCATTTCCTTAGAAGCGTTTAAGGAAAAACATTTTCGGAAGAAGTGACCTATGCGATAAAATTCACTCCTGAAGCGGAAGACACCTATGACTCCGTTGTATCTTAACTATTGGCACACTCTCCTTTTACCTATCCAGTTATCGTGGAAAGTACACAAATCAGAAAGTCCCTGCTCCATAAAAACTGTTCATTACTTTATAAAGTAATTGATCAATCCGTTGTTATCATCTGTTTCTGGGATAATAGGCAAGATCCTATTTTCTCATAAATGCCTCATACAAAAATATAATGACTTTTCAGGGGGTATATCTGTGCCAATTTTTGACCGACCACAAAATTTTTTTTGGCACAAATATACCCCTCGTCCTGAGTGTAAAACTCTTTATAAAACGATGTCTAACCGCTGTCAAACCGTGATTTTTAAGGTTTTTCAGATCCAGAAACCGACACGATGACTTCAAGAGTTTTTTTGAAGACTTCATGCTGTTTTCAAAAAAACTCTTGAAGTATTTTGAAAAACGCATGCAGGTTTGGCGATATTGCATGAATAATTCCGAAAAGAGCGTGTTGTTTTCTGAACACTGCGTGTTGTTTACAAAAAAATGCGTGCAGGTGTAGCGATCTCGCGGGAATAATTCCGAAAAGGGCGTGAAGTATTTTGAAGACCGTGTAAAGTATTTTGAAAACAGCATGCAGGTTTGGCGATCTTGCGTGAATAATTCCGAAAAGGGCGTGAAGTTTTTTGAAGACCGTGTAAAGTATTTTGAAAAACGCATGCAGGTGTGACGATCTCGCGGGAATAATTCCAAAAAGTACGTGCTGTTTTCTGAACACTGCGTGTTGTTTACAAAAAAATGCGTGCAATATTTCGAAAACAGCATGAAGTATTCTGGCAAGTGCATGCGGGTTTAGGGAGAAGATATAACTCAGGTTAAGAAGAGCCTTTCGGTCGATTTTGGAATCAGCTCCAATGCCCGTGCACGGTCAAATAGAACCCGGATAGCCTCTTTTCCTTCTTGGCCTAAATCAGAAGAGTATCTATTGACATACAGCTCGATATGTTTGTACATCACAGCTTCTTCCATTTCCTGTGCGTGCGACCGGATATACTCCAACCCTGACTTGGGATGAGCAAAAGCATATTCCACGCTCTGGTGGACCAGCTCATTGACCAAAAGCTTGACTTCCGCTGGAAGGCTCCTTTTAATGACTATACCACCAAGGGGGATGGGTTGTTGTGTCGTTTGCTCCCAATAGTCGCCCAAATCCACCACTTTGAATAGACCTTTGTCCTGATAAGTAAAACGGTTTTCGTGTATTATCAAGCCGAGATCAATCTTTCCTGTCAGTAAAGCTTGCTCAATTTCGGAAAAAATCAGCTCCTCTTTATTCTGTAATAATGGGTAGGCCAGACTCAGTAAAAAATTGGCTGTCGTATATTTTCCAGGAATACCTATTCTTAGCTTTTGGAGTTCTTGCGGAAGGAATGCTCCCGCATACTGACTCAACCTTTCTGCTAAATCTTCGTTTTTTGTAATTAACAAAGGTCCGACACCAAAGCCTAACGCACTCCCGGCATCCAGCAGGGCATATTTGTCGAGCACATAGGCAAAAGCATGGTAGCTAAGCTTAGTAATATCCAGTTCACCCTGAAAAGCCTTCTGATTCAACGTCTCCACATCGTGGTATTCAACGGTAAATTCCAACCCCTTGGTGTCGATCTTGTGGTGGATCAGAGCATCAAATATAAAGGTATCGTTCGGACAGGGCGAAAAGCCAAGGGTGAGTTTCATACAAACACAGTTTTGATACACAAAGGTAGCGATAAATCAGCTAGCCTTGGTTGTTTATTTCACGACAAACTCGAATCCTGAAATTCTATAACTGCCTTCACTTGTATTGAATAGAGACAAGAAATCCGCATGATTCTCACCTCCTTTGAGGGAAATTCCTAAGCTGGATACGTCAACAAAACGTCGTTTATGATTCGAAGTAATCTTAACCTCCTGTATACTTTTTTTATCATTACCGCGATAGACCATCATTTTTCCACCAGATTGACGATTTACAATGGTACAAACTTCCGTTGCATCCAAAAATCCAAAAGCAATTTTTGTCAGTTCAAATCTCACTGAAGGGTCTATCTTTGTCAAGTCCATACCCAACAAATAGCCCTCATTGATGTCTATCCCATTTCCTGGCCCTCCCCGCACCCCTAATTGTCCATCAGTGGTTCTGTCGATTCCAGCGTCGACCATTTCTTCAGGGGTAATTCTTTTTGCATGAATTTTAAAATCGAAGGACTTCCCAAACAGATTTTTCTTTTCTATTTTACCATAAGGAATCCAATCCGGGATCCCCATGGGATATAGAGCACCCGAAGCGTTGATCCCTATCGGCGAAACATCTGAGAACAGGTTGTTTCCTTCCGATGCTGTGCTTGGGTTGGGGGCATCCAAGATGAAGATATTGTCTGGCAATAGTATATCTGCGGCTTCCTCAGTAAGAGTTACCGTAAACTTGGCTGTTTTGCTTCCCGGAATATTTGCGTCAAAACCTACCATCACCGTTCCTTTGTTGGCCGCATTATAGCCACCTGGGTTTTCCGAGGGTCTTATGGCGAGCTTAAAAGGGATATCAGAAGTAAATTTCAACAACATGTTCTTCCCTTGTTGGGAAAGTTTAATAGTGCTCTTATCGACAATTTCAGCCGATGCAGGCGTAACCATATTCCACCTCAAGTCTACCGATTTGGCATTAGTTTCCACAACGTCTTCTATTTTCAGATACGAATCTTCAACAATCACTGCTTTTCTAGTTGCCGTCTTCACCTCGTCATTGAAATTTAAAACCGGAGCAAGTTCTATTTTGGCACCTGATTCGTTTTTGCTATCAAATGTTTCGATAATCTCAGCATGACCATTCACATTATGGCGCTGATTATTGATTGTCAAAGTATTATGGTTAAGATTATTCTGTCGAAAAACATCCCATCGTTGAGAATCTTGTTTTTTATTCCACAGGTCTACCCCTTTAGATTCCAGTGTAATATAACTTTGCAAACCAAAATCCATTGCCCATCTCAGATTTCCAATATCATATACAAAAGTGCCCTGGTCCATATGCCCATGCGGAGCCGAAGCGCTGCCACCTTTGATTCCCAGATACTTCCCGCTACCAGCTTCCCATGCTGTACGAACAACCGATACGGGTGTAACACCATGTCCTGTATACATTTTTTTAGGGGGCACTTTTATCTTCGACAATGTCAGGCCCTTCCCAAAGATAAGCGCATTGGGCAATGTCCTATCACCATTCCGGTTTGTATAAATTCCACGCTTGATCAAGGCTATCTCCTGGTACAACAGAGAAGGGTCATCCAACTTGTTAGCAAACCAAAACATGGATGGACTGCCTTCAACCTGTCTTCCACAATCAGAATAGTTGAAATAATAACCCGAGGGGCCTGTCGCGAATAACATATAATTGGCTGATTCCATAAATCCTGGTGACTTCGACAGTCCATTGTCTGATCCTAGAGCACTCTCCAATGCAGCCGACAGCATAACCTGAAACGTAGTCCCGTAATTCCAATAGCTTGGGCCTTCCGGATAGTTGCCATCTGGAGCATAGGCATGTAGTGGCAAAAGGTTGGATTTCAACGCTCTTTCAATAACAGCAACCGACTGTTCCATTTCATCTTCAAAAATGGCCAATGCCCCGTATACCAGCCCTGCATTACAAACCGAGTTCCAGTTATTGTGTGCCTCTAGAAACCAAGCGTTCTTTTTAATATAGGACGGTTCGAATGCTTTCTCTACAATGGCCTTACGCACTTTCACTTTTGTGCTCTCCTGTAAGTCATCGTGCAACCAGTCATAGGCGATCGCTACCGCCATACACATCTCCCCGACATCAAGAAAATGAGTGGGATTCCAACTTTCAAAATCACACACTGCATTTAGTTCCTTTTCTACCCGTTGAAGATATTTCGAATCAGCAGTCATTCGGTAGCTATACGATAAATAATATAGTCTAGTCAGTGCTTGTCGGGACACAGCCAATAGCCTTTTACCCTGCATCTGGAAGGCCACGGGTTCTTCTCCAAGAATTTGATCAGAAACACGATGTATGTAGGTGTCTATCAGCTTAAATTCTGGATTTCTCACCACAGCAGCCTGTATATCTTTCTCTTCTCCACGATTCAGTAAGAGTCGCGGATGCTCTTTTATTTGCTGATAATCAAACGATAGTGTTTCTTCTCTTTGCTGTGCCACTACCTGGAAACAGAATAAAAGCAACAGAAGAATAGTCGTTGGCACGATGCGGATAACAATAGTCATTCGTCCTGTTGTTTCTTTATTCGCTGTTGAAATTATCATCATATCGCTCACTTTTATGGTGTCTTTACCACCCTTTTCTTGGTGCAAGATCGTTATTTATTTGTGTTTCCTGAAGTGGATAAGGGAACAATAAATGTTTACTCCTATCAAAATTCTCTCCGGCTTCCAGATATACCTGGTGAATGGTATTGGTTGGATTAAAGTCCGGGTGGGCTTTAATAGCCGCATTGGTTTCCGCCAATTTGTCCTCCAACAGATCCCAGCGGATGAGATCTTGCTTGCGAAGCCCTTCAAAACAAAGCTCTCTCAGCCGCTCATCTACCAGCACTTTGAAGAAATCATTGTGAACGACACTACCGCTATAGGGATCTAAACCTGCTCGTTCCCGTACAATATTCAAACTGTTCACTGCCGACGGCGTGGCATCAGCCGTCCCATTCCTACTTCCGATAATGGCTTCAGCATGCATCAATAATACATCCGAATACCGTAATATCGGAAAGTTGATACTGGTAAAATTCGGATCGGTTTCTGACCCTGGGGTATTATTTAATATCGTATAAGGCGCTTCTACTATTCCGGAACTACCGGAGGCTATCAAGGCATCCATATCTGTAGGTTCCCATCTCCTGAATTTACCGATACCGTATTTATCATTCAAAGGAGTATCAAAAATATATCGCATCACATACCACTGATTGGCCGAGGAGAAGTTATTGCGGTATCCCGCGATACTCCATGTTCTCCTCTTGTCTTCCAGTGAATAGGCATTATAGACGGGAACACCCACATTGACCTGCGCAAATCCACGTGGGATATCTGCAGTACCCTGAAAGGCTACGCCATTGGTGTTTCCCATCCTTCCGCTAACCTGAAGCCCCATACTATAATAATTACCAAATGAAATCTCGAATAAGGATTCCCGCAGATCATATTTATCCTGTAGATATTTGATAAAATGATTACGGTAACTCTCGGGATCCGTAGAATAGGGCACGATATGATGCCACCCATCTTGGATAATAATCTCACATTGATCTTTTGCTTTGTCAAAGTACTGTTGTGGGTTTTCTAAATAACATTCAGCATCATTTTCAGAAAGATAAGGCTGATACCCTCCCATCTTGAGGTATAACCGAGCCAGCAGGCCATGGGCAGCCATTTTATTGGGTTCGCCGGGAACATAATCTGCATCTTTGGCATGCTTTAAATGTTCGGCAGCGAATAGGTAGTCCCGTTCTGCTTGTTCATATACCTCTTTCACTGGAGATGGAGCCAGATGATTATCCGCCTGAGAAGAACTTGGCGTTAATCGCAATGGTACAGGCCCGAACCAATTGGCTAAAGTGAAGTAGCAAAATCCTCTCATAAACCTAGCTTTGGCCAAGAAGGTGTTGTATTCTTCTGTCGAGAACAGATCAGCTTTCAAGTTTTTCTCAAATTGATTGACCAGCTGTATACAGGTATAGAACCTCAGCCAGACATTTTTGATCTCATCGGAAGAAGGCGTAAAGCCATATTTCGCCGGAGCTCGGGAGGCCGGTGTAGAATTCACATACGTTTCATCTGTTCCGGATTCCAAGTAGACATTGAACTGAAAACCATACACATCATCATTGGCCAACTGGCTATAAATTCCCGACAAGGCGAGGTTCACCTCTTGCTTGGTCGAATAAAACGATTCGTCTTTCCATTCTGACACGGGGTCTATTTCCAAAATTTTGTTGCATCCCGCTAACGTTACGGTACTCAAAAGAACCGCCAGGAAATATTTTTTGCTTATTCTTATTGCGTTCATAGACTAACAGACTAATGTGGTTAAAATGTAATTTCTATTCCTCCCGATAAAGTAACACTCTGCGGGTATGCCGAATAATCCAAGCCTGGGGTCAAAGCGCCATACCTACCCACCGATACATCCGGATCATATCCCTCGTATTTGGTCCAAGTGTAAAGATTCTGTGCAGAGAGAGACAACCGGCATCTTTTCAGCCTCAATTTATTGAGCATACGGTCATTCAGGTTGTAGCCCAGCACGACGGTCTTCAGCTTCAAATAAGAACCATCGTCTATATGCCGATCATCGAGTCTATATCCTGCAGGACGGGTCAGGTTTCTACCGTCAAACCTCACCCCACTTACATCAGTATCCGTATTCGTCGGTGTCCATATATCTTGCAGCGAGCTCAACCCGTTTCTACTGTTCGTGTAAAAGTTACCCATTTCGGATTTGTTGCCGTTCAATATATCGAAGTCGTACGCCCACTGCAACAAGAACTGGAGGTCGAACGTTTTGTACCGGAAAGAATTATTCAATCCGCCGATATGCTTGGGATGCGGATTCCCGATAATGGTTCTATCTAATTCACTGATCTTACCATCCCCACTTATATCCTTAAACTTTACCATTCCAGGACGCGTGTTCTCCACAATCGCAGGAATACCCGATTTCAACTCATAAACCCCAGCACCGTTAATAAAGAAATCATCTACTTGGTAAAGCCTGTCATACACCATACCATACATCATACCTACAGGTTGACCGACTCTCGTCACATACTGGTATTCGGATTGCATAAAGTTGGTGTTCCATCTCGGATCGGTCAACAGCTCTTGTTGTCCGTCGTTGAGTCGTATCGCTTTGGTTCTGTTGAAGGTGATATTGAAGTTGGTATTCCAACGGAAGTCCTTTTTTCGGATATTCCGGGAGTTGAGGGTAAACTCAAAACCTCTGTTGGACACCTCTCCGATGTTCTGCTGCACCCTGTCGAAGCCGGTGCTCGGTGACATATCTGCATTCAATAACAAATCTATCGTATTCTTCCTGTAGTAATCCATCGTAATGTCGATCCTCTTTTTCCACTGAAAATCCAGACCTAAATTAGATTGTGCCGTAGTTTCCCACCTCAGGTCTGGCACGGCCATATTGCTCTGGAAGGCACCAGGAGAATAGGCCTGGCCTTCGCCGAGTACATATCCACTGGACGAGCTGACATTAAATAGGTTATAGGCGGCGAAATCACCAACCCGGTTATTACCCGTCCGTCCCCAGCCGACTCTCAGTTTCATATCGGTGATATCTTGAAGATTCATAAACTTTTCATTGGATATCCGCCAGGCTAGTGCAAAGGAAGGGAAATATCCCCACCGGTTCTCCTTCCTAAATTTAGAAGACCCATCTGCACGAAAGTTTACTGTTGCGAGATAGCGATCGTCGTACGTATAGTTGGCTCGTCCAAAAAACGACATCAGGGCATTCCTGGAATAAGAAGTTTGTGCTAGGGTGGATGTAGTAGCTATACCCAAATTGTATATCCCAAACTGATCCGTAGGAATGTTAGTATTCCGCAGTTGTGATTCTTCATAAGACCGGCCTTGTATCTCTAGCCCACCCAAGGCGCCATAGACATGTTTTCCTTTCCGATCATTGTAACGTAGCGTATTGGAGGTAGACAGCGTATTAAACCTCATGTCGGTGATACTACCGTTTATTCCGGCATTTGTCCTCGCGGCCTGCTGGGTCTGTTCTTTATAGAAGAGTGTGCTCTCTGTAATCGAGGTGTGATAATTGCCCATTAGGTTGAGCATCCATTTGTCCGAAAATTTATAGTTCAGTTCCACCGTACCACCAAACACATCGTTGACTCGCGTACGGAGCGTATTGTTCAACGTTCGCACTGGATCGTATAAATAGGGGTCATCGTTCATGATTTCCTCAAGATACTCTTCCTCGTCAACAGCACTCCAGTTAACTGGGTTAATCGGTCGAAACGATACAGCATCTCGAATAACACTATTGGTTGTATTACCCGATACGAGCATACCACGTCTGTCTGATCTGTTGTATTCTGCCCGCATGACCACCTCAAACTTATCGGTCACTTGGTGCGTCAGCTTCAGGAGGTTATTAATCTTCTTGAAGCCGGTCGTAATCAATGTGCCATTTTGATCGATGAAATTGCCGCTATAGAATATAGACGTTTTTGGGGTTCCTCCACGTAGAGAAAGAGTATAGTTTTGGGTATGTGCGGTCTGGAAAATCTCGTCCTGCCAATTGGTGCCCTCGACGCCCCGATAGAGCTCAGGGTCGATCCAGCGGTTGTAAAACATATTCATACTCAGACCTGGCACATAGTTATCACTGGCATAAGCCACTTTCTCCTGATAACGCACATATTCATAGGCATCCATGACATCCAACCTGGTCGGAATATACTGCAACCATGTAAAAGCTCCTGCCTTGATATCGGTTTTTCCATCGGTACGTCCACCTAGCGTGGTAATAACAACGACTCCATTGGCACCACGGGAACCATAAATAGCTGTTGCCGAAGCATCTTTCAGGATATCGAAGCTCTTGATGTCCCGTGTATTAATAGTAGAAGGATCAAAGTCTTCAAAAGGCACCCCATCGACGATATACAGCGGCGAATTGTCGCCCGTAATAGAGTTTCCCCCACGAATTACAATATTCATTGCACCTCCGGGTGTGCCATCGCTCGAGGTGACCTGCACACCTGCGACCCTCCCAGCCAATGCCTGGTCAAAATTGGCCGTAGCTGTAGAGGCCAGGTCGTCGGGGTTTATCGATGATACAGCCCCTGTCAGATCCTCTTTGCGGATGACTTCGTATCCGACAGCGACTTCTTCGATCTGAACTTCTTCCATCATAAGCGTGACATTGATGACGGATTGATCCAATGCCATCTTTTCAATGGTCTGAAAGCCGATATAGGAAAAAACCAAAACATCCGATGCTTTGACATTATTTATCACATAATCTCCGGTAGCATCCGTTACCGTTCGTTGTGTACTTCCTTTCACAACAACCGTTGCTCCAGATATAGGTCCATTTGAATCGGTAACCTTGCCTCGGATCGAATGTTGGGCAAATGTGGTTACCGAAATAATGAACAATAATGATGTTAAGATTAGTTTCATGTTTTTAAGGTTTTTGGTGTTCTGCGTCATACATTAATTGGACTCTTCGGCCTTATAATGGAAATCTGTCAGGTAATGCCGGCCCCCCCGGCCTTGTTCGGTCCCTGCGGTAGTGCCATTGTTGCTTAATGCTCCTTCAAATAAAGAGGTCAACCTAAAGGCCACCGTGAAGTGGGGGGATATCTGTTCAGGAGAAATATCATACGTACAGCGCAACCAGTGGGTATTAGTTACCTGTCCGGTAGTCAGACCTACCGTCTCACTACCCCAGGTCTCTCCGGTCAAACTCGTCGACTGACTGCTTCTTATCGCCGCGTTGACCTTAGTCCAGGTGCCGTTGAGCCAGTTGCCTTGCGCATCCTGAAGATCACCCCCGGTATAATCGGTAGAGATATACACCTCAAAATCAATAGGTATGGTACCGTCGGACATGGCCTGCCAATACGTCAATAGATAATAAAAAGAGAACGAAAGATCGTACCCATACTGGAATGGGGTCAAATCTTGTGTGGTTGTGACCATCCAAGTATTGAATGGACCCTTCGTTATACCATTTGTAGAACCACTGGTACCAGCTGTTATCGTTTCCAATATGGTCTGCGCCGTATTTGTTTCAGGTCTATCATCAGGCTTTTTAAATAGCTTAGCGTTATAGGTACTGTTTGCCGTTGCCACTCCCCAAATCTGTTGGCTATTTCCCTTATCAAGCGTTTGTACCGTATAACCATCTCCGCCCAACGGATTCGCAGTAGTCGTATTCAGTGTAGGATAGAAGAAATAGATACTCTCGATAGGCATCGTCTCAGGTGTATCTGTAATAACAACTGTCACCACGTTTTCAAATATGGCAACCTCTCCATTGATATCACTCACGACATGAATAATAGGTTGCAAGGTTTCCCTTTCCGTATAGACATATCTCGATGCCAGTGAGATTTCGCCTGTTTCGGAGTCAATAGCTAACTTGTCGGTATGATTCCCTAAGGCAAAATGTATTGCTGGGTTTCCATTGGGTACGATCGGCGCATGCGTCTTGCCCCCAGTCTCACCATAAACCAGGTTTTGATTTTTCGGTGCATAGACGATTAAGCCTGGCAAAAGCGGATTAATGCGCAAATGAAAAGCATCCTCAAATACCGTCGAATAGGATATATCCCCTACTGAGGTCTTCACCCTGATCGTAAAATAGTAATCATCCGGAGAGAGGTCATGCCCTGAAGCTACCGAAATAACACCGTTTTTACCGAGATTTAGTGCTTCTACCGACGTAATTCGGTTGCCATTCTCGTCCACGATGTCCTCTGGGGGATCAACCGAAATATTAACAGTAGAACTCGTCCCCACACTAAAGTATCCCAGTTGTACACCCTCTAGTAACGCACCGTCTCCCTTTCGTACACTTACAATTTCAAATTCGGGAACAAGGCCTCCCGTCTGAACGGTTGGAGCAGCTGTTGACACGCCCTCGCCTTCCCGCGCATTTGTGATCGCGATGTACCTTAGGTCGGAAGGGTCCCCGATCTTATCGAAATCTTTAAGTGCATCCCGACAAGCTGTGGTCACCCACACAAGGGAGAAGCACAGCAATAGAAGTAGATTTTGATTTTTCATAATTTACTTGGATTTATTTTAGGTTATTTCTATAATTTCTCCTAATCTTCCTGTTAGTAGCTGAACACATAATAGGGTAAACAAATAGGCTACGCCAATTCCAATAAATATCGGAGCATACGAAAAGTTCTGTACTGTCCAACCTACCGATAGCTGTGAAAGAATGCCAGCGATGCCCCCTAAGGTTCCGCCGATACCGGTCAACGTACCCTGTACGTGCCGAGGAAATACCTCTGCCGGTATGGTAATGTTACCCCAAAGGCCGTGGCCCAGCATGACTCCGGCTATTGCAACCAATGCCAAGCCTATGCCGGAAGCATAAAATAGCATCACACAACAAGCAGGCACGAGTAGTGACGCAAAGAGCATAATGGACTTGCGCGATCGGTTCAATGACCAACCCAGACGATTGATAAGCCACCGTGGAATAATCCCTCCCAATAACGTGCCTACAGCCAGAATAACAAATGGAATCCACGCCAGGTAGCCCATCTGTTCCAAAGTCAGCTGTTGCTGTTCCTGTAAATATTTGGGTATCCAAAAGATCAGAAAATAGGTGACGGGATCGATAAAGATACGCGCACAAAGGCAGCCCCAAGCTTGCTTCATACGCAACAAACGCCAGATGTTGGTCTTTTCTGCTTCGGGGGATTGCATGGGTTGTCCGTCTAAAATCAGCTCTCGCTCAGCTTCACTGATACGTGGATGATCTTGCGGCAAATGATATTGCCGTTTCCAAAAGAAGAGCCAAAAAAGACCCAATAAGCCTGTCACGACAAATGCCGCCTGCCAATGGAAATGTACTGCGATTACAGACACCAAGGGAATAGCAATGGCTGCACCTGCTGACGAACCTGCGTTGAGCATCCCTATGGCTAAAGCCCGTTCACGCATAGGAAACCATTCTGAAGCAGCTTTGACGCCTGCCGGAAAATTAGCCGATTCGGCAATACCCAATAAAAAGCGAACTGCTGAGAATTGCATGGCCGTCTTTGCAAATGCATGCAACAAATTGGCTATAGACCAACCGCCGACAGCCCATAGAAAACTTTTTCTGGTACCTAAGCGGTCGACCAATGTCCCGCTGATGGCATACATCACCGTATAACTCAACAAGAACGACGAAGTTATATAGGAGTAGTCCACGTCCGTCAAGCCGAGTTCTGCCTGTATAGTCGGAGCAAGTACCGACAAGACTTGCCTGTCCAGATAGTTTAATGTGGAGGCAAAGAATAACAAGACAGCTACTCCCCAGCGGACGTTACCTAATGATTTAGCCATGAGCTTTATCTTTAAATGGATTATGGTGTGAGGCGGTAGCTCCCGATCCTTCGCCTCTGTCTAATACAAGCGTAGCGTCTACCGGTTGATGATCGGACATTCCGAGCAAATATTGTCCTTGTTCAATGAGTTGTTCCCTGAGCTGGACTGTATCTACACTACGTATATCTCCTCCGCCTTCACGAACCAAGTTTGCTGCAGCGATACCTGCACCCTGTCCGATTGCCATACAAGTAGCCATAACACGTGACGAGCCAAATGCAGCATGGGTAGCCGAAATGCTACGTCCTGCGACAAGTACATTGTCTAATCCTTGGGGAAGCAAAGAGCGGTAAGGAATTTCATACACAGCCTTACCTGATCCGGTAAAGATTTGCTGTTCGCCTTCAGGTGGGTGAATGTCAATAGCGAAGGTACCACAAGCTATACCATCCTCGAAAGCCCGATTAGCCAATACATCATCCTTGGTAAGCTGATAATCACCGATGATATGTCGGGTTTCGCGAACACCGACCTGTGCACCGGTATCTAAGATACATGATCCTTCAAAGCCTCCCACGTACTTCTGTAAGAACTTATGTATCTCCCACGCTTGTACGCGGGTTTCGTACTCTGCTCGGGTAAGGTCGGCGGCATTGGTTCCATCGATACCTTGCAGGCGAGTGGCATTAACGGCAATCTGCCCTTCCTGGGGCAACTCATAAAATAAAATACGAGGCGCGGCATCTTTAGGAAATTCACCGTTTTCCATACCCATCTTAACCAATTTTTTTAGTCCGAGAAAGGCAATGGCTTTACTCGAATCGATCTCATCATCGGTAGGAGAGTCCTTAAGCAGGTCGCGATTGTTTTTCATCCAACTACGTAGGCCCACCATATTAATGCCTCCAATACGGAAAAACAGAGTGACTGGTTGCATTGCACCATCTTCTTCACGTCCTTTAATAAATGGCGAATTCGCCATGGCTGCAATATCAGCATCTGCTGAACAGTCGATAATATACTTAGCAGTAATAGCCTGTCTACCGGACTTGTTTTCGATAATGACCGATGTGATGTCGCTACCCTCTCGTGTCACACCTACTGCCCACGTATGGAGCAACAATTCAACACCAGCCTCATGTACCATTTGGAAAAGGAGATATTTCATGCCTTCGGGATCAAAAGGCGTCATGGAAGCGTTGTCAAACGTCAGGTCCGTCACATGACCCTGAGAGGATTTGAGATCAACCAACCGTTCGACGAGCTCTCCGGCAATGCCACGGATTACTTGCTTACCTTTAATATCATGGAAGGTAAACATAGGATTTACCATAGCAATAGTCAGGTTTCCACCCAAAAAACCGTAGCGCTCTACTAACAATACCTTTGCGCCATTGCGCGCCGCAGATATGGCCGCTCCAATACCTGCCGGGCCTGCCCCTACTACCAAAACATCTGGTGATGCATAAACTGGGATTTCTTTCGTTGCTTCTTTGATAAACTTCATATGGATAATCTAATATATTATATACTGCACTAAAACTACTCCGCATTCGCAGATCTCGGCATTTTTACAGAATAAGCCGTAGCTTTCATCTATCTAAATATTCTAAATTTTATTTTACTTAATAGGTTTATATTCTCATAACACAATGCTAAACTATATTATTTTATACTGTTATACAATAGTTTATATCAACAATATTCCCAATATTTTAATGGGAACATTCCCACAACCGTTCCCATGCGTTGTTTTTTTTCAACTTTTTTTCGCACTTTTTTGATTTGTATCAATCGGGGAGTTTATTTGGTCTTTTCCCCTCTTCTTTTTCGTGAGGAGTTTATAGATGTGTACAGACCTGACAGGTTTTGGAAACCTGTCGGATCTCTCGCAAGATCAGCGTAGTCCCGATATGTCGGGATGAGCCTTCCGTTATAGCAGTTTTATAAACTTGTCTTATCTGTTTTTCCAAGTTACCAGCCGGTCGGCGGGCACGAAACTTGAAAGAACAAGTACTTTGAAACAATAGTCAACCAACTGGTTTTACTGTTTAGGGCATAAGTATCTTATCGATTTCCGAATCGGACAAAGTGATCGCTTCAAGCTGTCTGTAGTATAATGCTGTCAACTCAACGACCACATCGGCATGTAACCCTGCCACATCGTATTTTTCGCCTGGATCTACGTTCAGGTTATAAAGCAGAGGAGTATTTAATTTTTGTGCTTCTTCCCGGGAATAAGGATTCTCCTTCGTGATGAAATGGGCTTTCCAGGAGCCTTTCCTCACAGCATAGAGATCGGCATTCGCATAATAAAAGACCTCATCCCTTCGGCTATGTGCCCCGTGCAACAATACGCCCGACTGATCCACCCCATCAAGAACGAGATTTTTGTCTACGGGAGTTCCGGTCAGGTTTGCAATCGTCGGAAATAAATCCAGGGCACTGACAATCTCGTCGTTGCTCAGATTCGGTTTGATTCGGTCGGGCCATCGGGCTATCATGGGCACCCTCGTTCCGCCTTCGAAAGCACTTGACTTGCCGTTTCGCAATAATCCCGCAGAGCCGCCATGATCCTTGTGCAACAACCACGGGCCGTTATCACTCGTAAATATCACCAACGTATTCTTATCCAAACCAAGAGCTTGCAAGGTCTTCAATATTTCGCCCACACTCCAATCCAATTCCGACACGACATCGCCATAGATACCTCTTGGCGATCGTCCCTCAAAATCCGGCATATAAAGGCGTATGCGGAGATGTGCTAGCGTAATAGAGAAAGAACGGTTTATCCCGGTTGTCCCCGATGAATTTGACCGCTTCTTCGGTGTATCGCCTGGTGAGGTAACGCTGATCGGGCTCCAGTTCGATAATCGTATCCTTTCTGTACAAAGGTAAATCGGGTTCATCCGGCCTGACCCCCACCTTAAAAGAAGGCATCTCCGGATCTGGGCGGGTGATAAAAACTTTGCCCATATCATTCGAATACGGAAGGCCAAACCAATAATCGAATCCATGTTGGGTCGGCTGATGCCCGTCCGTGTGTCCTAAATGCCACTTCCCGATGATGGCCGTCTGATAGCCGTTGTTTTTCAGGTGTCCAGCGATGGTAGTCTCGCCCTGTGGTAACCCACTTGCCGAGTTCGGAAAGAATACCGGTCGAACAGAATACCTGTTTGAGTTAGGGAGATATATCTGCTCGGCCCCGTATACCCCGTAACGTATAGGCAGACGTCCCGTAAGCAATGCAGCCCTACTTGGTGAACATACGGTATTCCCCGAATAAAACTGGGTAAACTTGATTCCCTCTACTGCCATCTGATCCAGATTTGGGGTAGAAATAGTGGGATGGCCGTATATACCCAAATCTCCGTAGCCCAGATCATCTGCCAAAATGATAATTACATTAGGACGGCCTTTACTATCCTGTGCATAGCTACGAACCCCTGTCATCCCTATCAACAGTAGACAAACAAATGTTTTAAACAGGCATCTGGACTGGGTACACAACAGATTTCCCTTTTTCACCTGCGGCTGCGTCTTGTGACCAACCGCTAGACTCGAGAAAGTGGTCGGTGACAACACCAACCACAGGTTTGTGGTTTTTTTGTCGTACGCCCATTTTATATCTTGTTTTTTCATCGCTTTTATATTTGTGCATGGCCCCTATCGTTCACTAAGAATCTCATCCAACAACTTTTCCATTCTTTTTACTTCTTTTGCGTACTCTTTGGACCCGGCAAGGTTTTTAGTTGCGACTCGGTTTGTTGTGTGGTCGTACAGTTCCCTGTCAATAACCTTATCCGGATTTTTGTAGGACTGCCAGCGCGTGAAACGGTAGCGGCCATCTGTAATGGAATAACCCATGATCGCTCTTTTGGTATTGTCGGCATCCAATGTCTTACCACGGGGATATTGGCTCATGGCAACTTCTTTCACTTTAGTCGTCGGATCTTTGAATACCGGAACCAGGCTTTTTCCTTGCAGATGATCCGGTTTTTCGAGACCCGCAAGTTCGCAGAGTGTGGGATAGATATCCAATAGCTCGACTACGGAGACTGCCTTATGGCCTTTCGGATGGTCCGGATCACTGATGATCAGCGGCGACCGGGCATCTAGTTCAGCGTTGGAATGCTTGGACCACATACCGTATTCGCCCAATTTCCAGCCATGATCCCCCCATAGTACCACAATGGTGTTTTCGCTCAACCCGGATTTTTCAAGGACATCTAACAGTTTGCCTACCTGTGCATCCATCATACTCACCGAAGCATAGTAAGCGTGTATGAGGTTACGGGCAACTTCGTCCGGCACATAACCCTGTTCTTTATATTGCCCGATACCCTGGTATTTACCCAGTTCTCCCGACCATCTGACGAAAGCACTCGGGTACATCCCTTCGGGCTCGTTCTTCTCCGGAATCACAATATCATTCGGGCTGTACAGGTCCCAGTATTTTGCCGGAGCGACAAAAGGTAGATGAGGAAGGATAAACCCTACTGCCAGAAAAAAAGGCTTATCCTGGCCTTTCAACGCGTGGATACGTTCTGTCGCAATCTGCGCAATGGCACCATCAAACAGGTTTTCCTCGGACACATCGGACTTATAGTAAGGCAAAAGTGCTTTGCCGATTTTTGGCTGGCTGGATTCCAATCCGACGGTGTCACCCCGGGAGACCCCCTTTAAGGCATGGAGCTTTTCTTTGTAATTCCACGGAGCTACCGACCAGGAAAGCGTATCGTTTTGATTGCCATGCCCCGTGTGGTATATCTTGCCGACGGATTCGGTAACGTAGCCATTATTTTTAAATTGCTGCGGCAACGTGATCACATCTGGCACGTTGGTTCTGAAGAAAGTACTCAGATCATAGATCTGTAGAGCGTCCGGTCGTAGTCCCGTCATGATACTATTTCTCGAAGGGGCACAGACCGCTTGCTGGCAATACGCATTTTCGAAAAGCAACCCCTGACCAGCCAACCTGTCAATATTGGGTGTTTTCATGTGTGCAGCCCCATAGCAGGCTAACTGCGGACGCAAATCGTCAACGGCAATAAACAGTATGTTCTTCTTTCCTGCAGCGTTTTTTTGTTGCGCTTGCAATTGGGGCATGATACCGCAGCAAATAATCATCCATATCGCCAAAAGTGATTTTCTCTGTTTCATTATCCTACATATGTGCATCCACATGAATTATCTTTTTGACCAACGACTCAAAGCCTCAATGTAGTAATAATCGGCATAATTCAATGGTACGTCAATCTCATTGCCTCCGGGAAAATTGCCCACACTGTGCATAAGCACAAAATTTCCGTTTTCTCCCTGTCCTGCCGAATAGGCATCACTTGCCAATGAGTCCAGAATAAGACGGGCACTGGTTAAATACTTACTATCGGTATAGCTGCTCAACTCAATCAGTGCCGAGGCCATAATAGCTCCAGCAGACGCATCTCTTGGCGCGTTCGGAATGTCTGGCGCATTAAAGTCCCAGTACGGCACTCCATCCTTGGGATAGTTGGGATGACTGAGGATGAAATCTGCAATTTTTTCAGCGAAATTGAGGTATTTCCGGTCTTTTGTATATCGGTAGCACATGGTATATCCATACAGTGCCCAGGCCTGCCCGCGTGCCCAAGCACTCTCGTCCGCATAGCCCTGTGCCGTAACCTTGCTACGAAACTTTCCGGTCTGGGGGTCGTAGTCGACTACATGGTAGGAGCTGCCGTCCGGTCGGAAATGGTTTTCCATCGTGGTATTGGCATGGGCTATGGCGATATTTCTATAGGAACTATCACCTGTGATATTTGATGCTTCAAAAAGCATTTCCAGGTTCATCAGATTATCAATAATGACCGGGAATACCCAACCACGTTCCGCCTGCCAGTTGCCGACAACATCCCAGCTCTGGATACAACCGATCTTTTCATTGAAACGTGTCACCAAGGCATTGGAGGCATCGATCAACACCTGTTTGTAATGCTTATCGCCGGTTATTCTATACGCTTTGCCATAGGAGTTGTTGAAGATAAATCCGAGGTCATGGTCGTTCGTCAGATTCTTATGGTGTTCGACCAGCTTCTGTGAAGCTATAGCTGCCTCTTTCCATTTTTCGTCTTGTGTGCGTTCATACAACATCCAACAGGTCCCCGCCCAAAAACCTTCTGTCCAGTCATAAGGCTGGGTTATCCAACGTATCGCTCCGTCTTTTGTAATACTTCTGGGAATGTTGTTTTCCGCCATGGCTACTTCCCTTAATCCTTCCAAATGGCGCCCGATCTTTTCCAGTCGTATTTCAGTATCATTTTTCGATGTGCAGGCAAAAATAGCTAAGGGTAATAGAAAAACCATCGGCTTCAATAGGCTAATTAACAGTTGTTTTCTCATTGTTTATTGTTCTTGTAGGATAAATAGTAGTTACTAAAAAACAGTAGTTTTTATTTGGTTAGAAATTCCTTTTCCCATCCTGTACGTCCTCCCGATTCGATTAAAAACCGTAAAGCTTCCCGATGAGCGATCAACTGGGCGTCCAATAGCATCCGGGGCGTCTGTACGACAGGCTTTCCTGCTAAATTAGTCCCCGAATAACCATGGCTTGGTGATTCGATCACCACAGATAATGCTCCAGAATGCAGGTTCAGTGCTGTACTCATATTATATTCTTTCATTTTTGCAGCAGACGCATCTGCCTCAACGGATATATCTGTCGTTCCTTGTAAACCTTTCTCCGCGAGCGTCGTCTTAATTTGCCTATAAAGCCTATCAAAAACAGGTTGTAACCACAGTTCAGCGAACGGTCGGTGGAGATGCATGAAATAATTGTTTTTCGGCACTCCGGTATGCATATTGAGGATGACATCTGGTTTTTCCTTCGCCGTCAGGTTAAATAGCGCCTTCATCTCCGGTTGCGGTGAACCAAAAAAATCATCATGCATCATGTTCACACCAGCGTCATTTGGGTAACCACCCGGAAATCCAAAGGTGTCAAAATCCATAGGGATATAGGCTTTGACATCCGGCCAGCCAATAATTGTCCCATCCTTCTTCCCTCCAGTATTCAGGTATTCGTGGACAGTGAAAGAATCCGCATCTCCTCCGCGGTACGGTTCCATCCGAACGGGTACACGATCTCTGCCATCAGGATTCACAAGCGGGAGCAATACAATCCTATCCAAGCTATCAAGCATCGCGTGTATGTCAGGCCAGACCTTGCCATCCAGATCTTTACCGGTCTCCATGATTTCTATCAGATTGATTATGCCCACAACCCCTTCCAACTCGAAACCATGCACACCGGCTAATCCCATGTACACCCGCTTGTCACTGTCACTTCCTCGGTAGTATGCTGTCCCGGAGGCTCCAAGCGATCCCGAAAATGTGGTAGAACCGTCTCCGGCTCTCCCTTTTCCATATGAAACAGATATTATTGGACGTCCTCCCGCAGAAGTTCCACAGATTTCTACGTGCCCCCTCTTTACATGGTCTGCTACGTAACTGTTTATCTCGTCTATTGTGCTGATCCAAAAGTCCGGAATATCCTCTGCCTCATCCATATAGCCTTCCGGCACATTGAAAGTATGTTTTGTTTCCGTCGAGTTGGATTTGGGTGTTGAGCAAGCACATAAGCTCACAAGAACAAATAGGTATATGGAGGGGAATAACTTAGTGAAAGAATGGTACATCATGGTATAAAATAGTTTTCTTACTTGAAAAAACAATAAAAATCTAATTGACCTTAAATATATTTTGCTGGTGTTCGACGGTCGAGGTGAAGGGTTCATCCACAATTACCTTTTCACCTTCGCTGATGCGAATACTACCACCTGCCGTATCATCATCAGTAAATAATATTTGGTAGCTCTTCCCTTGGTAGTCAAACGCTATGCCCTTCTTGTGATCTTTCTCAATCGCTTTCGAGGCGATCATACCCTTAAGTTTGTTGTCGCCAACCTGTATCAGATGCAAAAAGCTGTCTTTCAACCTTGGTGTTTTCGGAGTCACTTCGACTCGCCATTGTCCAAATAAAGCAATGGTATCCCGATGGACTTGTGGTCTATTGGGTCGGTAGTTCCAATCCTTAGGTGCAAGGGTAGGCAATGGCCAATTTTGGCCGTCCGACCAAAACTGTTTGCCGGAGCCACCGATCTTTGTTGCCTGTGCCTCAACAGGGAAGACCGTTCGGCAAAATAGTTTACCCCCCTGTGATGTTTCATAAAATTCGTTGTCCTTCACAAAAACCGGCTCTGCCGCAGTGTGTAGCAACCAAGTTTTGGGGTATTCCGGCGACTTGGATATAACCTTGTCGAACACAACAAAGATATCCGGTTGGACGAATACGAATTGCCGCAATACAGTCTTCGCTTTATCTTCATGGTAGGCCTTCGTCGCATCAGAAGCGATGTATACATATTGCTTGTTTTGACTGTACCCAGTTACGATAGACCCGATCCGCTCCCGCTGACCACCGTCATTTGGTACCGGTAGTGGCTTTTCAGTCGAGGCGACACCTCCCCAATATTCGGGGAGCTTCTCACCCGGCATCCTAATCAGGATACAGTTGTGTGCGATAGTACGGCTGAAATAATGGCTGAGATGCTGTCCAGGCTGCGGTCTTGTGCCGGAATCCAGTGCCCGGAATCCGTTTCTAAAAATCACAAAGTTGTTGTTGTCATAGTGCTTGTGAGCTGTAACGACACCTCCTGACGAGAATAGCGCATAGGTATCGTTCGGCCCTGTGCCGGAACGCATAAATATCTGTCCCATATTTTCGAAATGCATGGCCGAAGGCATGCTGGGCAAGCTATCTTCATGTGCCTTTTTGACAGGATGGTAGTAGTCTACTATATAGCGCAAAAAAGGCATAGCATCAGAAGGGTAACGTTTCACCCGTTCAAAAGTCCACTCCAAAAGAGGGCGAACCTCCGGATGGCTTGCCCCATAGAAATGTTCCATCTGTACTAAATGTGCATATAGGTGTCTCAACGGCAACTTATTCGAAATATGGTCTACATCGCCATAACCAACGTGACGATTATCCGGGAGCCAGTTCCATAAGACAAAATAGAGCAAATCAAGTGGAGTCGTCCACTGCTGTGAAATGTCAATTCCGGTGGCAGACCTCACACTATGGAAAAAGTTGAATTCTGCCCAGGGGTAGGCCTGAATATTATATTCCATAACCGGCGTCGCAGATCCACCATCGTCTCCAGCAACAGATTTCCGGTAAGACAATAACTTCCAATGGTCCTCAAATCCTTTCTTAAGCAGCTGTGCAGCGAGATTATCGTCGACACCAGTTTTGTAGAAAACTAAACCGGCATACCAAGCCAAAGCTGGTGTCCCATAATATCCGGAGGTGTAGTCCCCCACATTTTCTCTTGGAAAGGCTTTACGTTTTCCGTCCGGCACCATGGCGCTGATCGACTGGAGAAGAGGTTTTCCAATCTGAGTGCGCTCGTCCTCCGTCAGATCACGATATATCCAGTCAAAAGCTGCTAATGCAGCGATTCTCGAATAGGAATACCAGTGAATATTCCGCTTCAGTTCATTTCGGGCCGTGTAATACTGGGAAAGCCTTCTTAAGGCTTTTTTTGCAAAATCCAAATAGGACTTATCTTCCGTAATCAGATAAAGCAAGGCCGATTCGGAAGCATAAAAGCCATATTCATGATCTGTACTTTTTGTCCCGTCCAAGATCTCCACATCGGAAAGCACAATGAGTTCTAGCTTTTTCAACTTGTCAATATGACTTTTCATCTGTCGAAAATGGTCCCGGTTCATTTTCTCCTTTGCCCTGGTCTTTATATCGGCAATCATCGCCTCATTGATAAAAACTCTAGGGTGGCTGCCGTGAATTTTTCCTGCAATTTCGGCAAATGCCTTTTCGATGTCTTCCTGCTCTTGACCTACTTGCGACACACCAAACAACGGCGACCCCATCAGCAGGCAAAAACAACTTATTATAATCAATTTTCTATATCTCCTCATTTTATACTACTATTTTGTCATAGATTTAAATTTCCACTATTTTAACCTGGAACGAATAGTCCCGATTGGCCAACATCGAAGTCTCGAAGCCGACCACAATTGTTCCCGGATTCGCCGCGTCATAATCGGTAACGGGTTCGGTAGACCAGGTCTTTGCTTGTACCGGATTAGACGATTCTATCTTCATCTCTACAGTCTTGGAGTCTTGGTGTAGTCTTATCGTATTGTTATCGATAATCTCCGGTGTTGCTGTCGTCACCATGCTCCATCTTAGCATTGAAGGGGTAGCATTTGTCGTCACTTGATCGGTGACGGAAAGGTAATCCTCATTGATAATGACGACCTCTCTTTCCGAACGGCTCAGGTCATTTTTAAAAACCTCCGTAAGATCTAGCCTAGCCCCTCTTTTAGCATCGGTATCGAAAACCTGGACGATTTCGGCCTTACCATTCACCAAATGTCTATTTCCGTTAACGGTAATTGTATTATGGAACTGTGAATTGATCCGCAGAACCGCCCACCGTTGAGAATTCTGCGCCATATTCCACAGGTCTACACCTTTACTTTCCAGTGTAATATAGCTCTGAAGGCCTAAATCTACTGCCCATCTGATTCCATCTTTTTCAAAGACGAATGAGCCTGCATCCATGTGTCCATGGGCAGAACTTGCCGCACCTCCTTTTATGCCAAGATACACGTCCTCTTGCGTATCCCAAGCTGTCCTTACCATCACTACAGGCACCTCTCCATAGCCCACGTACAGCTTATTTACGGGGGCCACGGGTGCTTTGGTAAAATCATGTTTGGCACCGAAAATGAGGCCCAATGGCATTAAATGGTCTTGGTCATAACTTTTAATATATAGCCCACCGTTACGCATCAACTTTTGTTCATTGAAAATAAGGTCGGTATTATTGGATTTTTGCGCGAACCAGAATAAAGCCGGATTTGGTGTTTCTTTTCTCGTGGCATCCGCATAGTTGAAGCATTGACCACTAGGACCTGCCATATACAACATATACTGCGCTGTCTGCATGAATCCCTCACTTTCATGAAGACCTCCATCCGATCCCAATGCACTTTCCAATGTCGCCAAAAGTATGACCTGATAAGTCGTTCCATATCCCCAATATCCATATCCCTCTGTATAATTCCCGGTAGGGCTGTACTTTGCCAACGGCAGCTTGACGGATTCATAAGCTCGCTCGATAATGGCTGTACATTCCTCTTCGTCGTCCTCAAATATCGCCAATGCAGCAAGGACAAGTCCCCCGTTACACACCTGATTCCAGTTTCCTGCGTCATTCAGAAACCAGGCTTGCCCACTGTGATACGATGGTTCGAAAGCCTTTTCTTTCAATGCCCTACGTACTTTTGTTTTGGTCTCGGCTGTCAAGCTGGCAAAGAGCCAATCATATCCGATAGCCACTCCGGCAGCCATTTCGCCAACATCTAAAAAATGGCTAGGATTCCAATCTGAAAAATCACATACGGCATTGATCTCGATTTCCGCTCGGGTCAAGTATCTAAGGTCGCCTGTCATTCGGTAAGCAAAGGATAGGTAAAAAATTCGCTTCAAGGCAACCCTGGATACAGCCAGAAGGCGCTTCCCTTCTAATATTCTTTCTACCGGAACCTCAACTAATGTTGTGTTGCAAAAATTAAGAATATGCCTATTGATGATGGCTAGGTCTGAATTTCTTAAAATCAGGTTTTTCAGTCCAAGTTCATTCTCTTCCGGAAACAAGAGGCGTGGGTGCTCCCTGATCAACGAATAATCAAATAGTCCCATATGCGATGTGTCTTCGTCATCAATACCTGATTGTTCTTTTTTTATACCTTTAATTTGGTTCGTATCATCGACATTCTTTTTACAAGACAGGCACATCAAGCAACAGGTAAAAAGTAAGACATAGAGTTGTTTCATAATGGTTTATATGCTCATAATTTTATGCTAATCTATATGTTTTAATACTGTTAAACAAGTATTTAACAGATAGTTCTTCCCAATATCCTTATGGGAACATTCCCGCAACCGATCCCTTAAAGCATTTTTTTTGTAATTTATTTTTTGCACTTTTGTAGCGCGTATCAAAAAGGAGTTGTTCATGAAAAAGCACCAAGTCACTATTATCGACATTGCGAAAAAGCTGGGAATTTCCAAATCCACTGTATCGAGGGCACTTACGAACAATCCCAATGTCAGCCCTGAAACAAGGAAAGCCGTTTTAGAAATGGCAAAATCATTGGACTACCAGCCAAATATGCTGGCTCTGAGCTTAATCAGAAACGAAACTCGCTTATTGGGTGTTATTATACCAGATATCCAAAAGCCCTTTTTCGCAGCAATTGTGAGTGGCATACAGCATGTCGCGGGGCGTATGGGATACCGTACCATCATTGCCCAGTCGGACGAGTCGCCTCAAATCGAAAAGGAAAACATCCAAGCGTTGATGCTAAGCCGTGTCGACGGATTTCTCATATGCCACACACGCGACACACGCAATTTCGACCATATTAAGACACTATACCAAAAGGGATTTCCTCTGGTCTCTTTTGCTAGAATATGCCAGGAACTGCCTATTCCGAAAGTGGTTGAGGATGATTTCAATGGGCTGTATACAGTTACACAGCACTTAATTGAAAGAGGGTACCGACGAATTGCGCTTCTGGCCGGACCAAAACATATGCAAGCCAGCAAATTGCGGCAACAGGGCTATATGGCAGCATTGCGGCAAAATGGCATAGCGTACGACCAAGAATTGGTTGAGCATACTCGGTTTCTTCCTGATCATGTTTCGGCAGCAGTCGATAAATGGTTGGCATTACCGGAACCTCCCAATGCCATTTGTACCATCTACGATGCTGGAGCAGTGCAGGTCATGCAATTGTTGAAAAGTAGGGGGCTGCGGATACCGGAGGATGTTGCCGTAGCGGGCTTTGGCAATGACCCTGTAGCTAGCTTAGTGGAACCGGGTTTAACCACTTTTGAACAGCGACCCTATGAAATCGGACTCCTCGCCGGCAAACATATGCTGGACACACTGAAAAAAAAGTTTACCGATGTCCCTCCTCAAATTACGATATGTGAAGGTAAGTTAATTGTTCGGTCTTCGACGTAGGGGATAAGTGAATCCAAATTTTACACACTTGGAATAAGCGGTGGATCTATATGGAGTTTCTAATAACCTATCTTTCGTCCATGATCTAATCAACGTACCCATGATGAATCTTCTGAGCGAACAGTATCTGCGCTAAGACACCCCCTTAATTAAGACGCTTACCCCCCTTGGAAAAAGTAAGAGTTATCGATATTTGTTTAAAGTTCATTTATAAACTAAACTTTCCATCATTTAGACGAAATTATTAGATATGTATAAAAAACTTATCCAGATCGGTTGTTTCTTTTTGATGTTGTCGGCTCTGCCTCTCACATTAAGAGCACAACAAAGCGAAGACGATATTGCCCGAGCTTTTGCGAAAATATCCGCCAAGATCCGAGACGATCACCCTCGGGTCTTTATCAACGAAGCCTTATTGGGTGATGTGAAGAGCAGAACAGGTGGAGCAAATCGTGAACATTTTCAGGCGATGCGAAACCGTATCGACAAGCTCCGGAAACAGAACATCCTATTTACGGACCTGACAATCACAGACGGTACCCGCAGTAAGGATCATGAGTATGGATTATGGGCCTCCGAAGCGGCACTGCTCTATCTGGTCACAAACAACAGGGCCTATTTAGACTATACTAAGCTAGCCTTGGAACGACTGGGGCAATATTACACCTCCCGGAATGAGCAGAACCGCAATATCCATTGGTATGCCTATTCCAGGATTTCCGCGTTAGCCGCTTATGACTGGATATATCGTGATCTGACCGAAGATGAGCGTATGAAAATAGGTAAACCCTTACTGCATGCGATCAACAGTATGGTGTCTGATGAAGGGCGCAAACGTGCCCCCCGGGAAAATAGAGGAGACTACAAAACCGGCTATTATGGCAACCCTACATTGGCCTGGTATGCGGGTCTGGTTTTTTATAAGACGGGGGTAGATGATTTCCTTGCTGCCCAATTGCTTAAGAAAGGATTTGAGGACCACTGGAAGTTGTTGTCGTACCGGAAGGAGATTGCCGGAGAAGATGGCGGATCGGCTACCGCCGTCATGGAATACAATATTCAGGCCTACCCCTGGGCAGAATTCGATTTTTTCCATAGTGTGAGGTCGGCTACCGGTATCGATATTTCACAACAGTGGACATCACCACTTAGTCTTCTGTACTATACCGCCTGGAACTGGCTCCCCGGGAATCGTCACTTCGGTTATGGAGATGTGGATCATATCCGAAACAATTTGCCCTTGCGGCACATGTACGCGCATTTAGTGCAGATGAGACATTTCTATCAGGAGGATCATCCCAACATCCTTTCTCTGCTGGATTGGATGTTTGACCGGGTCAAGCAATATCCCTCTGATGCTATACCATTTACCCGGTATCTGTTGGATTACAACACCAAGAAATCAACAAAACAGACAAAAAGTGAGGATTTTGCCGATTTTCCTTCTGCTATGCATTTTGAGAACATGGGACAGATATTCATGCGTTCGGGCTCAGGGCCCAATGACACCTATGCGCTATTCTCGTCAGGCGGGATCGTTTCCCAGCATCGCCATTACGACAACAACAATTTTGTGATCTTCAGAAACGGCTTTAGGGCTCTTGATTCGGGTACACGACCGGAGCCTGGTCAGCATTTGACCCATTATTACAATCGGACGGTCGCACATAACTCCATTCTTATTCGGATGCCAGACGAAGAGTTCCCGAAATATTGGGGCGGTCCCGCAGCTTCCGAAACACCATTGCCCATCCCCAACGATGGTGGGCAACGGGAGATACTAGGCTCTACCGTCACGGCATACAGCCAAAACAAGCAGTATGTCTATATCGCTTCCGATGCGACGAAAGCCTATCATGAAGACAAAGCGGAGACCGTATTGCGGCAGTTTGTATTCATTCAGCCGGACATATTCGTCGTGTTTGATAAGGTGGTCTCCAAATCGGCCGATTATCCCAAAACTTGGCTGCTACATACTGTTGCAGAACCTGTTTTTGTCAAAGGAGATGAATTTTATGAAAGATCTGAAAACGGAACTTTGTTTTGCCGCACTATATTTCCGGCAAATGCCAAAGCCACGAAAATAGGTGGTCCCGGTAGGCAGTTTTGGTCGGATGGCCGCAACTGGCCCCTCCCTATCCTTACTCCTGATGATTGGAATTACCGCCCCGATCAACCACAGGTGCTTCGGGATACGATCGCACTGTTCGGACAATGGCGTGTCGAAATCTCGCCCAATACACCACGGCTGAAAGACAGCTTTTTACACCTGATACAGGTCGGTGACAAAAAATTGGGAAATATGATTTCCTCTAAACCCATTGAGGAGAACGGGAAAAAAGGTGTTGAATTTGATTATCAGGGCAAGACCTATCAAATACAGTTCTCCGATGACGAGAACACAGGAGGAAGTATCCGTATCAGTGCAGGTAAAAAAGTTGTGCTGGACGAAGTCTTTACTTCACAAGTAGAGCAACAGGAAAACATATTCAAAAGTAAGCCGCATTAATTATAAGGCCATTTGTATAACAAAAAATATTAAATTAAAACATGAAATACTGCAACCTAATCAAGAAGTCCTCTCGTCAGGCTTGGTTAATACCCACAATCAGCATACTCTTATCCAATTGCTCCATGCCGAAAGCCGAAAAAACAAAAGATAAACTTACGTTCGATGTACCTCAAGGATACATGGATGAGGCAGAGGATATTCCGGATTTTTGGTTAAGTACCATAGACGAGATCAACGATTTCGTGAAAGATAGGGTGAAGAAAGGCCATGTAGAAATCTGTGGTACATCTGCCGGAGGCCGCCCTATCCTATCCGTTTCGTACGGCAAGGGAAGAGAAGGGGTTGGCACGACCACTTTTTCTGGTTCGTTAAGCGTTTCCGGTGTGAAACATTATCGGGGAAAAGACAGCGACAAGCTGGTCTACATGGGGCTGGCTGGTGTACATGGTTTTGAATTGGAAAGTATCGTAGGGGTGATCAACATGATAGAAGTACTGGAGACCGGCAAAGACCTCAATGGCAAAGCCTGGCCCGAGTTAAGTGCTATGCTTGATTCGGTAGATCGCATTGTTTTGCTTCCTTTGGTTAATCCTGACGGAAGAGCCCGATTCCCGATCAGAATGGAACCTAACCGAGGGGGTGATGCGGATTCCTTCACTGTCCACGAATACCTGAACACCGGAGGCAAAAAGGACGGATCCATCATTGGTTGGCCGGAAGTAAAAGAATATATACCCATGGACTTTGCACAATTTGGATTCCCAGGTGGCTACCCGAATGATGCTGGGGTCAACATCATGCACGACGACTTCTTTGGCTCTCCTCAGCCCGAGACACGGATGTTATTTGATCTAACGGCTACCGAGAAACCGGATCTTATCATCAATATGCACACCGGCGTACCTAAAGATGAGTATTACATGCACGTCCTTCGTCCATTTACCGAATCAAAGCTCCAACCTGTATTTGATGCCTTATACACCAAGATTACAACAGCCCTCGTCAATAACAAGCTTCAGGGATCTATAGCTGCAGTTGCAGATGTCGATCCTTCCCGTCGCAAAGCGAGCGGATACAACCTCAATACCGCGCTAAACTTACATTGTGGCGCACTGTGCGTCGTCATCGAGTCACCTAGCCATGGTTACTATGGAACGGATCTCGCCGGACAACCCGTTGTACAAAGCCCAGAAATGCTTCTCGATGCACAATTGATTGCACATCAAGAAGCACTGAAATTTTTGTTGGAAACAAAAGGACGTACAGGTTGGGAGGAAAAGGGGAATTAAAAATTCTCCTCCTCCACAAAGGTTACCCTATATCCTCCCGTACCGTTAGCCGGTATTTTTGTATCGAAACCTAACATAACGGTCCCTTTATTCGATTGGTTATAGTCGCCGTATCTATAATTTCCAAACTCAATTTTATACTGGCTGGGGTTTTCCGATGGCCTTATAGCCAATTTGAACGGGATATTTGCTTCAAATTTCAGCAGTACCGTCTTCCCTTTCTGCGAAAGCTTGATGGTGTTATTGTCAACAATCTCGGCTTTTGCCGGTGTGACCATGTTCCACCTTACATCCACGGGTTTATTGTTCACCTCGACAACATCTTCGACCCTCAAATAGGCATTGTCTACTATCACCGCTTTTCTGGTCGCATTTTTTAATTCATTGTTTAGGTTCAATGCAGGAGTAAGGCTGACTTTAGCACCCAATTCCTTATCATTGTCATACGTTTCTATAATCTCCGCCTTCCCGTTGACATTGTGGCGCTGATTATTGATGGTCAGTGTGTTGTGATTCAGATTATTGTACCGAAAAATATCCCATCGCTGAGAATTTTGTTCCTTGTTCCACAGATCGACTCCTTTGGATTCCAGTGTAATATAGCTTTGCAGACCAAAGTCCATGGCCCATCTCAAATTTCCGATATCGTACACAAAAGTTCCTTGGTCCATGTGTGCATGTGGATCAAATGCTTTTCCTCCTTTGATGCCCAAATATTTCCCTTCGCCGGCACCCCAGCTGCTCCGTACAATAGACACAGGGGTAATCCCATGCCCGGTATATATCTTCTTGGCTGGAGCTTTCATCTTGGACAAGTCCAAACCTTTCCCAAAAACGAGAGCATTCGGCAATACCCGTTCTATGTTTGTATTTTCTGCTCTGGTGTACACCCCTCTGTTGATCAGGGCTTTTTCTTGTGATATCAAGGAGGGGTCATTCAGCTTATGGGCAAACCAAAACATGGAAGGGTGTGCTGACACTCCGCTCCCTCCATCGTAATAGTTGAAATACCGTCCGGACGGTCCAGAAGAAAAGAGCATATAATAAGCCGACTCCATAAAACCGGGGGTTTTGGACAGCCCTTTGTCCGATCCCAGAGCACTTTCCAAAGCGGCTGACAACATGACTTGAAACGATGTCCCATAGTTCCAATATCCCGGTCCTTCCGGATAGTTACCGTCCGGACCGTATGCTTTCAATGCCAAAATATTAGTCTTGAGCGCTCTTTCAATGATAGCGATGGATTGTTCTTTTTCTTCGTCAAAAATAGCCAAGGCTCCTAATACCAATCCTGCATTACAAACGGAGTTCCAGTTGTTGTGCCTTTTCAGAAACCATGCATCTTTTTCATTGTACGACGGCAAGAAAGCTTTCTCCACAATGGCTTTTCGTACATGCTGCTTTGTACTTTCTTTCAGATCATCATACAACCAATCATAGGCTATGGCTACGGCCGTGCACATCTCACCTACATCCAAGAAATGCGAAGGATTCCAACTTTCAAAATGGCATAAGGCGTCCAGTTCCTTTTCGACCCTTTGGAGGTATTTGCTATCCTTCGTCATACGGTAGCTATACGACCAATAGTACAACCTCGTTAATGCTTTCCGGGATACCGCAAGTAACCTTTTCCCACGTTTTTGGAAAGTAAGAGGCTCTTCTTTGAGCATGTTGTCAGAAACCTTGTGTATATAGGCATCTATTTTCTTAAACTCCGGACTTCTTGCTATGGAAGACTTTATTAACTCTTCTTCACCTTTGTTCAACAAAAGTCTGGGATGCGCCTCTATCTTTGAATAATCGTATGAGGGTGCAGTCTCTCCCTGCTGTGCGTAGAGGAAAGTATAAAAAAGAATACCGAAAAAAATAAGAATCTGATGTTTCATGTCAATTTTATTTATTTAATATCACCTAATGCTCTTTCGTAGATACTACGGTCTATATCCTGTGGGTAATGGCTGTACCAATCCATGAGTTCAGCACTCAACTCCTTGACTTTATCCGGCACGTCATTCGCAAGATTGGCAGCCTCTGTTTCATCCTCTGTAATCTCATAGAGTTGCGTGTTCTTTCCGTCTATATCCATCATTAATTTATAATTGCCTTTCCTTATTGCCAGATCAGGGTCGTTTTTGCCAAACAGTCCCGGTCTGTCCGGAGGACGAATCCAAAACAGGGGCTCTTGTCTCTGAGACATCGTGTTACCTAAAATGGCCGAAGATACATCGATCCCGTCAAGCGGTGATTTTCCATCGTATGCGGTTCCTGCTATTGACAAAAAGGATGGCAGCAAATCGATAGCGGCAAACACAGACTCAACATCCATCGTACCTTGCTTAGCTTCAGATATTATACCGGGATACCAAGCGATGAAAGGCGATCTTATCCCTCCCTCATATAGCTGGGTCTTATACCCCTTTAAGTTTCCTGCTTTATTGACGCCTACATCAGGACCATTATCACTGGTCAAAACGATCAGTGTATTTTTCGACAGTTCGGGATCATTTTTAATAAATTCAAACAACCTCCCCAATTGCTTGTCCATTTCATGCATCACCCCCAAAAACCTCGCCTTACGGCTATCGTCCCCTCTTAGATCATGTGGAGGTTCCAGTGGCGTATGGATGTCATCCGGCCAAAGATTGATATAAAATGGTTTGTTTTCTTTTTTTGCATTCTTTATCGCCGCAATCGTTCTGTCAACAAATACTTTTGTAAAGTTTTCACGTTCTAACCAGTGTATTTCTCCATTTCCAAGCTCTGCAGACTGCCCTTCCAGATCAGGGCGCTCTATATCATCTCCCAAATGCAACGTTTCAAATTTTGCTAAATAACGCTCTCCCAGGCCTTCAAACTGAGTAACTGCCTCATCAAAACCATACTCGGTAATCAATGGGACATCTGCTATATTCCGTCCTCCTCCCATGTGCCACTTGCCGATATGCGCCGTATAATAACCCGCTTTCTGCATTTCTCTCCCCACTATTGGAGCTTCTAAACTGAGATAGTTTTTCATTCCTCTTTCGGCATTGGACTGGCTGTCATGTATATATGAGGTAATCCCCCAACGGCTTGGGTACTGCCCGGTCATAAAAGCTACCCTTGACGGGGAACAAATCGGTGAATTCGAATAGAATTGTCCAAAACTTATCCCTTCAGAAGCAAGCCTGTTGATATGGGGTGCATCGACTTCTTGATTCCCATAGGTGGGCAAATCTCCGTAGCCCATGTCATCAATCAGTATAAAAATGATGTTAGGTTTTTCTGCATTACTTTCTTGGGTATGGGTACACCCCCAAAAAAACAACATAAACGGAAAAACAAAAATATATGATTTCATAATCTTTTACTTTAAAGTTTATTTACTCTTTTCTGCATCAATGCAGTTCCAGTTCTTGAATCTCGTTATTGGTACTGCCCCTCAACTGCTCATATTGCTTTTTCATCTCCGCTAACCTATCCGGTTCTTGCTTTGCCAGATTGTGCTGTTCGCCAATATCATTTTTGAGATTGTACAGCTGGTAAGCTTCCGAATTTCCCAGTTCAATGTTGACCTGCTTGTTGACTGCCTCTCCGGGATAAGGCGGTATCATTACCCAATCTCCCTGACGAAACAAGGTCCGTGAATTGGCCTCCAGTATCAGGGCATCACGTCCCCGCTGGGATTTCCCCAACAGCACATCCAGATAGTCTTCACTATCGGTACCTTGAACCGTCTGTCCCGTCAACCGTGCGAATGAAGCCAGGAAATCCAGCTGGCATACCACGGCATCTGACACTTGGGGTTTGATCGTACCCTTCCAATAGGCAATGAAAGGCACACGAGTAGCCGCCTGATACAGACTGTATTTTCCGCCGCGCAGTGGCCCTCCCGGACGATGTGTTCCCGCCTTTTCCACGGCATCATCATAATAGCCATCGTTCAAGACCGGCCCATTGTCACTCGTAAAGATAATCAATGTATTTTCCAATAACCCTTCTTCTTCAAGGGTTTGCAGGAAAGCCCCTACACAATAGTCCGTTTCCGCAATAACATCACCTCTCGGCCCCATCGTGGTTGCACCTACAAACCGGGGATGCGGCGTACGGGGTACATGCGGTTGGTGCATTGCATAATAGAGAAAGAAAGGCCTCGATTTATGTTCCTTTACAAAAGATTGCGCTTTCGACAGGAAGGTATCGGCCATATCCTCGTCCACCCATCTGGCCTTCGTCCCACCTTTCATGAAACCGATGCGCGGAATACCATTCACGATGCTCTGATTGTGCCCGTGGTGCCATTTCATCTTTAGCATCTCGGGATTGTCCAGCCCTGTCGGTTCTCCTTCGAAGTTCTTTTCGTAACTCACTTCGATAGGGTCATCTGCTTCTAGCCCCACTACACGACCGTTTTCAATATAGACGGTGGGCACACGATCTTGTGTGGCCGCCATGATGAACGCTTCATCAAATCCAACTTCGTTTGGCCCCGGCGAGATCTGCCGGTTCCAGTCCACATGGCCGGAACCAAGCCCCAAATGCCATTTGCCCACGATGCCGGTACGATATCCTGCCTGCCTCAACAGCTTTGGCAAAGTCTCCTGGGCCGTATCGATCAACAAAGGTGCAGTGCCCGGCAGTATCTTAGCTTCGCTGTTACGCCACGGATATACGCCGGTCAACATCCCAAAACGACTGGGTGTACACGTTGCAGAGGTAGCATAACCATCGGTAAACCGGACACCTTCATTGGCCAATCGATCGATGTGGGGAGTAGGCAGGTCTGCAGCACCATAGGCTCCTATGTCGCCATAACCCAAATCGTCCATGTTGATAATGATAATATTCGGCAACTCCGATGTGCCATTGGATTGCTTTGGCGAATCGCAACCGACCAAGGCAAATATAAGCCCCACTCCAAGATGGAGAGAACGCCTGAGTTTACATAATGTGTTTTTCATTCCTTTTGATTATGTATCGAGTACCTATTTACGTTGATATATGATTGTTCTGCAGAAGAAGCACACTCCCAATTAGGAAAACTACTTCTATGTTCCCAAATAATCCGAAACATCTTTTTTTTAAGCTGCTTCCATATAGAATATCAGGACGCAGACATATTGCTTTATTTTTTCGGTGTTCTGACCGGTACCGCAGAACCACCCGGAAGGTGCTTCTTCATCTCGGCAACAACTCCCTGCATGGCCGGATCTTGGGCAAGATTGTGCCACTCATTCGGATCCTTCAGTTCATCGTAAAGCTCTTCCCCCCCATCCGAATAACGAATATATCGATACCGCTCCGTACGGACAGACTGATTGCCGCGCCGATAGGTGGTGATCGCAGGGTGTTCCCACGATGTATCAGGTTCTTTCAATAGAGGAAGTAGGCTCCTGCCGTCGAGCTGCTGGCTTGGGAAAGGCAAGCCACAGAGTTCTGTCAGCGTCGGATAAATATCCAGCAGATTGACCGGCCGTTCACAAATACTGGCTTGAGGCGTTATGCCAGGCACCCGCCACATATGGAGAACGCGTGTTGTCTTCTCCCATAAGGCATATTTTGCAAAATGACCCTTTTCCCCTAGATGGAAACCATTGTCGGCGAATAAGCATACGATGGTGTTGTCTTTGTATGCGCTATTCTCCAATACGGAGAGAATACGCCCGAGGTTCCAATCCATAAATGAAATACAGGCTAAATAGCTTTGAACAACCTCTTTCCAGTGTCCTGATTCTTTTAGTTCATTAAAATTCACCCGACTGGAGGCCCATTTTTTGGCAATCTCCGGCAGATCATCCCAGTCTCCATCCAGCACAACTGGCAAGCTTACTTGATCCAACGGATACATGTCGAAGAATCGTTTGGGTGCCGTCCATGGGTTATGGGGCTTGTATAAGCCAATCGCCATAAAAAAGGAGGTGTCGTAGGACTCTTGTAACCATGCCGCAGCAGTATCGGCAGTATGGTTGTCCGGATGATCGGATTCAGGACCTTCCCAAGGAAAGTAATTGAAATTTCGCGGCGCTTTTATTGTCGCCGGCAGCGCTCTACTCTTCGGGTTCGGGCCATAGTTCCCTTTCCCCCCTTGCCGGTCCCACATCGCAGTATAGCGTGCCTCCGGAGGCGTGGTGTGGAAGACCTTCCCGCGCGTAAGCGTAGTATATCCATGTTGCTTGAAATGTTCAGGCAACAATTCCCCCGCCAAGATAAGCTCTGAGTTAACCATGTCATGTTGATTGTCGTACACCCCAGAACGATAAGGTGCAATGCCACTCAGCAAAGCCGTACGGGATGGATTACAAACCGGTGCCGCACAATAAGTCCGAGAGAAATTAAGGGCCGTTTTTGCAAATTTATCCAGATTCGGTGTCTTTACTCCCGGAAAACCCTCTAAGACGGAAACATAATCATTCAGATCATCTATTGCTATAAACAGTACATTCGGCCTGAGCTGTTCGGATTGAACCTTTTGGGCTGAAACAGGGAAAAACAAAACGGACAAACAGAGAAGAGCAGTTCCTCGTATCACCTCCGTGTAAGCTGCGCCTAACCATTCATTACATCTTTTTAACATTATTTTTTCTATTTTATGTTCATTTTCTTCTACCAACCTATCCTCGGCTCCAAATCATCGTTCATCTGTATTTCCTGTAATGGATAAGGCAACAGAAGATGTATACGGCGGTCAAAGTTGTCTCCAGCTTCCACATAGCTTGCGTGGTTCGTATTCGTTGGATTAAAGTTCGAACGGGCTCTGATCGCTGCATTGGACTCGATCAGTTTTTCTTCCAACAGATTCCACCGGATAAGATCCTGCTTCCTTAACCCTTCAAAACAAAGCTCCCGCAACCGTTCGTCTACCAGCTCGTTGAAAAAGTCATCATGGGCCACACTGCCGATATAAGGATCCAGATTTGCTCTTTCCCGCACAATATTCAAACTGTTGACGGCATCAGGAGTCGCATCTGCCGTACCGTTTCGACCTCCGATAATAGCCTCGGCATGCATCAGCAGCACATCCGAATACCGCAGTATCGGAAAGTTGATACTGGTAAAGTTCGGATCGGTCTCCGAACCAGGCGTATTGTTCAGTATGGTATATGGTGCGCCGACGATCGAGTTTGCCGACTTCAGAGCGACCAGATCCGTAGGCTCCCACCGTCTAAATTTACCTATTCCATAACTTTGATGCAACGGATTATTGAAAAAGTAGGACATCGTAAACTGCTGTGTGCTGGCACTATAAGCATTCCGATAGCCTGCAATACTCCATTCTCTACGTGCATCCTCGGTTGGATATTTTTCGTACACCAGCACGCCCGCATTTACATTTTGGAAGCCTCGCGGTATATTGATCGCATTCGTAAATGAAATACCGTTGATGTTTCCTAACCGGCCATGCACACTGATCCCCATATTGTTAAGATTCCCAAAGGAGATTTCAAACAATGATTCTTTCAGATCATACCTATCCTGTAGGTAATTGATAAAATGGTTACGATAGCTGTCAGGGTCAGTCGAGTACGGAACGATATGATGCCAGCCATCATTGATAATAATCTCACATTGGTCCTGTGCTTTTCCAAAGTATTGCTGTGGGTTTTCCAGATAACACTCGGCTTCGTTTTCGGATAGATAGGGCTGATATCCACCCATTTTCAGGTATAGACGTGCCAATAAGCCATGGGCTGCCATCTTGTTGGGCTCGCCCGGGACATAGTCCGCATCTTTGGCGTGGCTCAAATACGCGGCCGCGAACAGGTAATCCCGTTCCACTTGCTCGTATACTTCCTTGACGGGTGAGGGCGCCAGATGGTTGTCTGCTTGACTTCTGCTTGGGGTCAGCTGTAACGGGACAGGACCAAACCAGTTGGCTAACGTGAAATAACAGAACCCTCGGATAAATCTGGCTTTCGCCAAATTTCGATTGTATTCCTCTTCAGAAAACATATCAGCGTTCAGGTTCTGCTCAAACTGATTGACCAAATGAATACAGGTATAAAACCTCAACCACATATTCTTGATTTCATCGTTCGATGATGTATGAAGATATTTCGCCGCATTCCAGCTCGCCTGCTGACTATTCGTATAGGTTTCGTCCGTACCGGCCTCCAGTCTTACGTTAAACAAGTGTCCATATAAGCTCTCGTGTGCCAATTGGCTGTATATCCCCGCCAAGGCCAGATCAACTTCTTCTTTTGTCGAATAGAACATTTCCTCTTTCCAAACAGACAGCGGATCTACCTCCAGAAATTTATTGCAACTGGTCAAGGAGAAAACGGTTAAAACCAGTATGATAAAATAATTATTACTCTTTTTCATCACGTTCAAATTTTTAAATGCCCAATATTCCTAAAATGTAAGCTGTATCTGCCCCGATATCGTTCTGCTTTGCGGATAGGCCGAATAGTCCAGACGGGGCGTCAAAGCACCAAACCGACCCACAGACACATCCGGGTCATATCCTTCATACTTGGTCCAAGTATAGAGATTCTGTGCCGACAATGATAGCTTACAACCCTTGATATGATATTTATTCAGCCATTGGCTTTGGATATTGTATCCGATTACCAATGTCTTGAACCGAAGGTAAGAGCCGTCATCGATATGCCGGCTATCCAATTTATATCCAAAAGGTACCGTTATATTCCGGGTGTCATAGCGCATACCCCCGATATCGGTATCGACATTCGTTGGTGTCCAGATGTCGTTAAGAGATTTTAAGCCATTTCGCGTTTGCCTGAAGACACTTCCCAACTGGGACTTCGTGCCGTTCAGAATATCAAAGTCATAAGCCCACTGAAACAGGACCTGAAGATCAAAAGCTTTGTAACGGAAAGTATTCATAAATCCACCGATATGCTTGGGGTGTGGATTTCCGATAATAGTCCGGTCATCCGCATTGATCGTACCATCTTTATTTAGATCTTTAAACTTGACCATCCCCGGACGCATGATGTTGCTGTAGCCAGCGATTCCATCTTTCAACGTATACTCACCACTGCTGCTGATATTAAAATCATCCAACTGATATATACGGTCGAACTCCATGCCGTATATCATCCCCACTGGCTGACCAACCTGAGTAATATACTGATACTCCGTCTGCATAAAATTATTGTCCCAATTGGGATCGGTCAGAAGCCGCTCCTGACCCTCGTTCAATCTAATCGTCTTTGTACGGTTAAGGGTGATATTCAAATTGGTCTCCCATCGGAAGTTTTGCTTCCGGATATTTTGCGAATTGATGGTAAATTCAAACCCTCTATTTGATACTTCTCCTATATTCTGCTGCACGCGGTCAAATCCGGTATGGAGTGCCATTTCTGCATCGAGTAATAGGTCCACGGTATTTTTCATGTAGTAATCCAGGGTAAGGTCTATCCTCTTTTTCCATTGGAGATCTAAGCCAAAATTGGATTGGACAGTGGTCTCCCATCGCAGATCCGGTACACCCATATTGCTCTGGTAGGCACCGGGCGCATAAGATTGTGTCTCCCCCAACACATATCCACTGGACGAACTCACGGCAAATAGGTTGTAGGCTACAAAATCCCCGATGCGGTTGTTACCGGTCTGGCCCCATCCGGCCCTGACCTTCATATCGGTAATGTCTTTGCCCTTCATGAATTTTTCATTGGACACCCGCCAGGCCAGTGCAAGCGAGGGGAAATACCCCCATCTGTTCTCTTTTCTGAATTTAGAAGAAGCGTCTGCCCTGAAATTCACGGTCGCCAGATACCGGTTGGCGTAAGTATAGTTTACCCGACCGAAAAAAGAAGCCAGGGCATTTGGAGAATAGGACGTTGTCGCAAGGGTAGCAGTCGTCGCAATACCCAGATTGTAGATTCCGAATTGATCTGTTGGAATATTCGTATTGCGCAACCGAGAGGATTTAGCATTCCCTTGTTGAGCCTCGAAACCCAATAATCCTCCGTAAACATGCTTTCCTTTTCTATCGTTGTACCGCAGTACATTCGAGGTTGACAACAGATCATATCTACTGTAGTTGATCTGACCATTAATCCCCCGGTTGGTTCTGGCAGCTTCCTGTGTTTCTGCTCCGTAAAACAGAGTAGTTTCATTGAGATTGGCCCGGTAATTTCCCATGAGACTCAAATTGAATTTCTTCAGGAACTTATACCTAAGTGTTAAAGTCCCTCCCAGCACATCACGAAGATTTGTTCGACCTGTATTTTCGAGTGCTTTGACCGGATCGTAAAGATAGGGGTCATCGCTCAGTATTTCATCCAGATAATCACTTTCGTCTTCCGCTGTCCAATTGACAGGCTGTATCGGCCTAAAAGAGAGGGCATCCCGGATTACGCTGGTGTATTGATTTCCAGACACGTTCAGCCCCCAGCCGTTGATGCGGCTATATTCCAGTCGGGTATCCACCTCCAGATTGTCTACGATCTTGTGTGTGACCCGCAATAGATTATTGATTTTTTTGAAACCTGTGGTAATCATTGTTCCCTCCTGATCCAGATAATTACCACTGTAGGAAATCGACGTTTGCTTATTCCCTGCCCGAAGAGAAAAAGTATGGTTTTTAGTCAGTCCTGCTTGAAAGATTTCGTCCTGCCAATTGGTACCTTTTGCGTCTCGGTATAACTCCGGATCAATCCATCTACGATAAAACATGGATACATTTGTTCCTGGAACATAGTTATCATTGGCATAGGCGATAGTTTCTTGATATTTGACATACTCGTAAGGCGACATGACTTCTATCCTATTGGGGATCGTCCTTATCCAGGTCGCCGTACTAGCTATGACTTCTGTTTTGCCATCGTCTCTTCCCCCACGGGTCGTAATGACGATAACACCATTGGCACCGCGTGAACCGTAGATAGCCGTTGCAGAGGCATCTTTCAGAATATCAAAACTCTTGATATCACGGGTATTGATGGAAGATGGATCGAAATCTTCCAAAGGGACTCCGTCCACCACATAAAGCGGTGAGTTGTCCCCGGTGATGGAGTTTCCACCCCGAATCACGATATTCATCGGACTTCCAGGCGTGCCGTCAGTTGTCGTGACATCTACCCCGGCAACACGCCCTGCCAATGCTTCGTCAAAATTGGCTGTAGCGGTAGATGCCAGATCATCGGGATCGATAGACGATACTGCTCCTGTAAGGTCTTCTTTTCGAATCACTTCGTACCCTACTGCAACCTCTTCTATCTGGATCTCATCCATCACAAGCGTAGCATTGATAACAGACTGATCTAATACCATTTTTTCTAAAGGCAGGAAGCCGACATAGGAGAATACTAAAATATCCGATGGTTTGACATTATTTATCATGTAGTCTCCGGTAGTATTGGAGACTGTACGCTGTGTTCCTCCTTTTACCACAATAGTCGCTCCCGCTATAGGTCCCGAGGCATCAGTCACCTTACCTTTGACCGATCGCTGTGCTATAGCAGGTAACGACAGTATGAGAAACAAAAATGACAATATGGCTAGTTTCATATTTTTTTAGTTTAAGTTTTCATTTAGTTAGACTCTACGGCCTTGTAATAAAAATCCGATAAGAAGTATGTCCCCCCTCTTCCCGGTGATGCCGCATTATTCGTTAATTCTCCTTCAAAGTATGAAGCCACTTTAAAAGCTACCGTGAAAGTCGGAGAGATTTTGTCGACAGATATATCATACGAACACTGAAGCCACTTGCCATAATAGGTCGTTCCCGGGGTTTTTCGCCCATCAGGATCCGCACCGTCCTGATTACCCGGGTAAGGGGTACCGATAAACTCAGGTCCCCACGGAGCTCCGGTTGAATTTCCTCCTGATACACCCAGTGATAATCTGCACCTTACATCCTGATTAACCTTAACCCAAGTGCCGTTCAACCAATTCCCATCTGTGTCTTGAATATCACCGCCCGTATAATCTGTAGAGATATACACCTCTAAGTCGGTGGGTGTGCGCCCATCTGACAAGTAATTCACGTATGCTCCGTTATAGTAATAATGGAAGGATAGTTTTTGACCGTATTGAAAAGGGGTTAAATCTTGTGTTGATGTAACTAACCAAAGGTTGACAGGTTGTGTCTTGGGAGGAGAGCCGGCCTGTTGTGTCTGTGCCATCAATATGGTTTGTCCTGTGTTCCCTGCCGGTCTTTCTTCCGGTGCGACAAAGTTGGTTCCTGCACTATTATTGGCAAATCCCCAAATTCTTGGAGCGAGGCCGGCAACAACGGCCTGTACAGTAAAGCCGCTCCCACCCGAGGGATTTGCAGTCGAGGTATTCAAGGTAGGATAGAAAAAATAAATGGTTTCAAGGGACATTTCCTCCGGCTCGTCGGTAATGACGATCGTCAATACCTTCTCAAAAATAACAACCTCCCCACTGATATTACTTATAGCGTGAACAGTCATCTCCAACGACTCGCGATCACTATACACATAGCCCGGAGCAAGGGAGATTTCACCCGTTAACTCATCAATAATGAGTTTTTCCGAATGATTGCCCAATGCAAAACGAATATCAGGATTACCGCCTGGCACTATTGGTGCGTTGGTCTTAGCATCAGGATCTCCATAGACCAGATTTTGATTTTTGGGGGAATAAATCATTCTGTCGGGCAACAATGGGTTGACACGTAGATGAAACGCATCATCAAAAACTGTAGAATAGTGTACTCCCCCGTTCTGTGTGTTGACTTTGACCGTGAAATAATAGTCTCCCACTGGCAGAGTGTGCCCCGACGCCACGGTAATCACACCATTATTGGCAGAATTGACCGCCTGAACAGAGGTTATCTTATTCCCATCCTCATCGACTATATCGTCGGGAGGATCCACTGAAATACCAACCTGGGTAGTTCGGGCTATACTGACGTACTGCAGAAGAGAGGCGTCTATGAGTGTGCCATCCTCTGTCCTTGCACTTACAATCTCAAATTCAGGAAGTAAACCTCCCGTCTGCACCGTGGGACGCGCGGTGATGACCTCTACACCCTCTCTGCCATCCATGACGGGCAAATAGGTCAACTGGGATGGGTTGCCGATTTTGTTGATTTCCTTAAGGGAATCTCTACATGTGATGGCTGTCAGTGCCAAACAGCACAACAACCCCAAAAACAATTTTTTATTTATCATAATTTAATAAACTAACTAGAGAAGTATAAAAATCTTAACTTCTGGGCCTATACTTGGTGTTTCAACAATACAAATTTGCAAAATGTAAGCTCCTTTTCAAGGGGGGCAAATGTCTTAATAAAGGGGGCTATATGTTTGTCACACCGTTGAGATTTGCCAATCCGACGATATACACCTAATATTAAGACGGCTACCCCCCTATTATTAACACAGAAAATGTTTTACTTTGATCTATTACTAACACAAGTTCTAAACTTATCATGATACGAAGAAAAATAAACCTGTCGGCTATTGCAATTATGATGATCGCCTATTGCAGCCTTATCTCTAGCCTAACGGCTCAACAAAAAAGCAGTCCGGCAAAAAAAATGAATGTATTGTTTATCGCAGTAGATGACCTTCGGCCTGAATTGGGGTGTTATGGTGTACCACAAATGGTCACCCCAAATATAGACAGGCTGGCTCAGGATGGGATTTTATTTGAAAACGCTTATTGTCAGCAAGCAATCTGTGCCCCTTCTAGGAATAGTATGATGACCGGCTTACGACCCGATGCTCTTGGCATATACGATCTGGGAACTTTTTTCCGGACAACTGTTCCTGATGTTGTCACCTTGCCTCAGCAATTTAAAAACAACGGCTATGTCTCTGAAGGTGTAGGAAAAATATTCCATGCTGGCCACGGCAACCAAAACGATGAGTTGTCCTGGTCTGTACCATTCTGGAGTTTTAAGGATAAAGCAGACAAACTCAAAAAAATCAGTCATGGAGACACCGTTCATTTAGAGTCCAGTCTCCCCCGATTGAATAAAAAGCTTCTTCCATATTACAAATCCAATGCTCCGGAAGAGAACATGATGGATGGAATTGTCGCAGAAATCGCAGTAAATCGTATACATAAGCTGAAAAAACAAGATAGCCCCTTTTTCTTGGCTGTAGGATTTCGGCTTCCACATCTCCCTTTTGTAGCTCCTGCAAAATATTGGGACATGTATAATCCAAACGATATCCGTATCCCTGATAAAAAAGAACCAGAGGGAATGTACCAGAATTCATTTGTAAAATGGTCTGGCGAATTAAACATTTACCATGGTATCGCACAATACAGAAACCAAGGCTATCTACCAGATGACCTTGCTCGCAATCTTATTCATGGGTATTACGCTTCTGTCAGCATGATGGATGCTCAGGTAGGCAAACTATTGGATGCGCTGGAAAAAGCTGGTCTGCGTGAAAATACAATTGTGGTGTTGTGGGGTGATCATGGCTGGAAATTAGGCGAATATGGCATGTGGTCTAAGCATTCCAACTCAGAGTTGGATACACGATCACCTCTTATCATCAGTGCTCCGGGTTTTCCGAAGGAAAAAACTACACAATCAGTAGTCGAACTGATAGATGTCTATCCGACTTTATGTGACTTAGCGGGTATAGAAAAGCCTACGCACCTACAGGGAGAAAGCCTTGTCCCAATTTTAAAAGATCAAAAAGCTAAGATCAAGGAAGTAGCCATGAGCCAATATCCCCGAGGGAAAAAACTGGATACCGACAGTACCAAAAGAGCGATTATGGGCTACTCCATTACGGACGGACACTACCGCTTCATACGTTGGCAGCAGTACAAGAATCCAAAAAAGGTCGTCAGTAGAGAACTTTACGACCATTCGTCGAGCAGAGTAGCTGCCAAGAATCTTGTTGGTACCAAAGAATACGAAAAAGATGTGCAACGGATGGACAAACTACTGGATGAGGTTTTGAAGAATCAAGTGTCCCAAACACCTATCTCACTATGAGAACTATAAATATTTTATTGCTCTGGCTGTTGCTCAGCAATATTGCACAAGGCCAAAACACCAACAAGTTTGATCAGGTCGAAACGTACAAAACAACCGATCAGCGATCCCTAACTATATCTTTCCTGTATCCCAAAAACTGGAGTGCACGGACAGATTGGCCTGTATTAGTCTTCTATTTTGGGGGAGGCTGGGCAAAAGGTTCGGTTAACCAATTCTTGCCACACGCGAGATACTTTGCCAAAAAAGGAATGGTCTGTGCGCTTGTCGATTACAGGGTAAGGAGTAAAGATGGAACAGATCCATTTACTTCGCTGATGGATGCTAAGTCTGCCATGCGGTATATCAAATCAAACATGCAAAAGCATCATATCGATTCTTCCAGGGTGGTAGCTTCCGGAGGATCAGCAGGAGGACATCTTGCGGCGGCATGTCAATTGGTCAAAGGGTATGATGATCCTCAGGATGACTTGTCTATCAGTACAAAGGTCTCGGCATTAGTACTGTTCAATCCCGTATTGGATAACGGTCCAGACGGATACGGCTATAATAGAATAGGCAAACAGTATACCTCATTTTCCCCATTTTTTCAGGATAAAAAAGGTATGGCCGACGTCTTGATTCTACAAGGCACGGCAGATAAATTGATTCCGGTAAAAACGATGGAAACTTTTTGCGAAAGCGTCAGGGAAGCCGGAAGCTATTGTAACCTTGTACTGTATGCAGAAGCTAAACATGGTTTCTTTAACAGGGGATATAAAGACGGATTATATTATAGACAGACCTTACAGGAAATGGAAAATTTCTTGCGTGCGAGAAATTTTATTGGCAGAAAAAACTAAAAACATATATAATTATACATTACAATGAGTATTATCAAATCTACCGTATTACTGCTACTTTCCTCAATGACCTTGGGTTGTACTACAAATAACAACACGACCGAATCCCGACTCCAACGAACAGAAAAACAGCTTACTGGACTGCGCAATTTAGCCATTGCAGAAAACAATATTCCAAGGAGCATTGATGAAAGTGGTACCATCCGATGGATTAGGACACCTTATGACTGGACAGAAGGTTTCTGGTCGGGCACCTGTTGGATGCTATATCAACATACAAAGGATGAAAAGTGGAAGGAAGCTGCTGTATCTTCACAGAAGCTCATTCTACATCACAAGGATCTTACAAACGACCATGACTTGGGTTTTATCTTCAACAACTCCTACGGAAAAGCCTATCGGATCACTGGCGAAGAGCCGTATAGACAGGTGCTGATAGACGCGTCCAACGCACTATCGACACGCTTTAACGATACGGTGGGATGTATACAAAGCTGGGATGTGGTTGGCAACTGGCAAGCGGAAAGAGGCTGGGAATTTCCGGTAATTGTAGATAACCTGATGAACCTGGAGATGCTGTTTGAAGTATCAAACCTCACAGGGGACAGCTCCTACCGAAATATCGCCATCACCCATGCCAACACGACGATGGAAAATCATTTCCGTCCCGATGGGAGTTCCTATCATGTGGTCGACTACGATCCTGATACTGGTGTGGTGCGTAGCAAAGTGACGGCACAGGGCTATGCCGATGAGAGTGCCTGGGCGCGAGGGCAGGCTTGGGCTTTGTATGGCTACACCATGTGCTACCGGTATACAAAGGACCAAAAATATCTGGATTTTGCAGAAAAGATCGCGGGCTTCATCCTTCATCATCCCAATTACCCCAAAGACGGAATACCTTACTGGGATTTTAACGCACCGCGAATTCCCAATGAAATCAGGGACGCCTCTTCAGCTGCGATCATGGCTTCTGCCCTTTTGGAGTTAAGCAATTATACAAGCGATAAATACCTTACACAGGCAGTACACATTATGAACTCCTTGTCGGACGACATGTATACCGCAAATCTAGGAGACAATGGGAATTTTGTCTTAAAACATAGTGTGGGAAGCATTCCACACGGTAATGAAATAGATGTTCCTTTAAACTATGCTGACTATTACTATGTTGAAGCTCTCACTCGTCTTAGGGAAAGAGAGCTATAATTATTAAATTTGGTTCACAATCGTGCCATGAATGAAAATCTACTTCTTTTTTGTTGCTCTTTTTTGGAGAACGTTTTTACAAACTGTATCTGCACAAGAACTAGACAAAATACCAATAGATGTAAAGTTTAAACATTTCACATCTACGGATGGGTTGTCTCAACGGTCTGTAGCAGATATTATACAAGATAAGAACGGGTATCTGTGGTTTGGTACGCGGGATGGTCTTAACAAATTCGATGGCAATAAATTTGTTATCTATCGACACAGCTTGATGGATTCTACAAGTTTGAGTAATAATAATATTCATTCCATATATGAGGACAGTTATGGGCATTTATGGATCGGAACGGAAAGAGGTTTAAATAAATATAACCCTACAACAAATAGTTTTAAACGGTATAAACTTTCTAAGTTAGAAAATACTGTAGCAGATAATCTCGTACGTGGCATTATACAAGTTGATAATAATACTTTATGGATTGCCACAGAAAATGGCATAGCCCAGATTAATATCAAAACCAATGAAATCACAAGAATACAGAAACCACGGGGTACCATTAACACACAAATTGATAATAATACACGCTTTTTTTTAAAAGATAAGAAAGGGAATATTTGGATCTGTAACACAAAATATATCGACGTCTATCATGCTGATAGAGGTTTTTTTAAACGGATCGATTACCCGCAAAGGGACAACCGCCTTAATGGCTTGGCAACTTTATTTATCGATAAAAAAGATATCATTTGGTTAGGTTATGAACAGGGACTCGCATCTTACGATCCTTTAACTGAAAAATTCATAGACTTTGAGCTCGAAGACAAAAAAGTTATAACGACTTCAACCCGTACTCTCTGTGAAGATCACCTCGGAAATCTTTGGATAGGAACCTATTCAGGACTTTATATTCTGAATGCTACACGCACACAACTAAAACTCATCGTGCACGATGAGAATAATGCTAACAGCCTCAGTCAAAATTCTATCTATAAGATTATACGTGATTCCCGGGGAGATATGTGGATCGGAACATGGGCTGACGGTATCAACTATTATAACCGGAACAATAGTACTTTCAGGAATATCCATGCGGGCAATACCAACAACAAACTGAACTATAAAGTAGTCAGTGGGATAGTAGAAGACGTCAATGGGAACCTATGGATAGGTACTGAAGGAGGTGGATTGAATTTTTATGATAGAAATACAGACAAGTTTACGTACTATAAACACGATTCACACGATTCCTACAGCCTTAGTGCAAATAATATTAAATCGGTTATCATAGACAGTAAGGATTGTCTCTGGGTTGGGATACATGATGGTGGTCTTAATGTTTTGGATCTTAGAAAAAGACCGTTCAGATTTCAACAGATTGACTTTCCTTCCTCTCAAAATATTTCCCTGAAAGCCTATAAGGTTCTTACTCTTTTTGAGGATGTGGAGGGGAACATCTGGATCGGTACACTCTCAGGAGGATTGATTTTTTATGATGTACAAAAAAAATTACTTTCAAAGATAGACGAGGATGTACGGTCTATCATGAGTATCGTCCAATCGGAGAACCCAAAGATATTACTCCTTGGCGGAAACAATGGCCTGGAAGCAATAAATATACACACTAAGCATAAGTCTCCTATACAAATCGCGAAACTGTCTAATAATATCTCCCCTCCTCATATTAATTGTATATTTATAGATAATTCTAATAATTATTGGATTGGGACGGAAGGGGAAGGATTGTATATACACAACCCCAAAAACAAGACAACCAAATCGTACAGCACCAAAGATGGATTACCCAACGACATCATATACGGTATCTTATCCGACAACAATGGAAATATATGGGTCAGCACCAACAACGGAATCAGCCAGATTGATGCTGCCTCGAATAGTATAAAAAATTACAATCAATCCGATGGCCTGCAAGGCAACGAATTCAATTATGGCGCGTCCTTCAAAACGAAGAACAGAGAGCTCTTCTTTGGGGGCACCAATGGATTGACCTATTTTGATCCCAAAGACATCCGAAAAAATATCTTTGTCCCACCGATCGATATCACAAATGTTGAAGTAAACAACGTACCATTTGAAAAAATTACGGACTCAACAACTGTCATTACGCTCAAATACAATGAAAACAATTTCAGCATTGATTTTACATCGCTAAGTTATATGCGTCCCGAGAAAAATGAATTTGCATACAAACTCGAGGGAAACGATGAGAACTGGAATTATGTCGGGAATCAACGACGGGCTGTATATACGAATATCAAACCGGGGAAATTTGTCTTTCGGGTAAAAGGGGCAAACAACGACGGGATATGGAACGAACATGGCGCAACACTCCATATCCAGGTGCTATCTCCTCCCTGGAAAACCTGGTGGGCCTACCTGCTTTATGCCATCTTATGTGGCAGCTTATTTCTCTATATCCGAAAACTGATCTTGCTAAGGGTAAAGGAAAGGAAAGAAAAAGAACGGTTAGAAGAAGCCAATCAACTCAAACTGAGTGTCTTCACAGAAATATCCCATGAATTCCGTACGCCCCTGACCTTGATTATCAGCCCCCTCGAAAAGATGGTGGACAAAAAATTGGGTGACATACACATGCAGCAACACGACTCGATGCTGAAAAATGCAAGAATGTTGCTCCAATTGATCAATCAGATACTGGATTTCAGAAAAAGCGAATCCGGTAAATTGCTCCTTCAGGTGACCAAAGATAATATTGTCGCCTTTACAGCAGATGTTAAAAAATCCTTCGACCCACTGGCGGAGCAGAAAAATATCCCCTATCGGTTCATTCATCGCAGTGACGATATCCAGGCCTGGTTTGATAAACCGAAGTTAAAGAACATCTTGTTCAACCTGCTATCCAATGCCTTTAAATTCAGCGATGATAACGGTAGTGTGACGATATACGTCTCCACTTCTTCAAAAAAAGTAAATGCTAAATTGACACAATATGTTAAGATAAGTGTTGTCAATTTCGGTCCGGTGATCCCTAAAGAACAGCTCAGGCTTGTCTTCCATCAGTTTTATCAGCTGGAGCACAAACAGAAGAATTTAGGCTCCGGCATTGGCCTGTCTCTTACCAAAAAGCTCGTTGAACAGCATAGAGGAAAGATCATTGTCAGTAGCTCGGAAACGAAGGGAACTCGTTTTACGGTGTTATTACGGCTCGGAAATGAACATTTTGCCAAACATGAATATGCCGAACAGGACGAAAATACAATAGAGACTGATTATATACCCTGCATCGACCAGGAGGAAGAGTATTTACCGGTATCTGCATCACTGGAAAACAGACAAAGCCTTTTAATTGTAGAGGACAACCTCGATCTGCAGAAATTTATCAAAGAAATCTTCTGGAATACATATCAGGTTTTTACAGCGGGAGATGGTAATGAAGCGCTCGAAATAGCACTTCATCATACAATAGATCTTATTATAAGCGACGTGAGTATGCCAGGCATGGATGGTTTCGAGCTATGTGACAAAATCAAAACAACACTTATCACCAGCCATATCCCTGTGCTGTTATTAACTGCTAAAACGTCTCCGAAAGATCAGAAAAGAGGCTATTATATCGGGGCTGATGCCTATATTACGAAGCCTTTCAACGTGGATATATTAGAACTCCGGGTAAATAATTTATTAAAAACGCGGGAAAACCTGATCCGAAAATTTAAAAATGACTTAATTCTTGAGCCTAAAGAGCTAACGATAACTTCTCCCGATGAAGCTTTTCTATCTAAAGCGATTACCCTCGTCGAGGAGAACATTACCAATGCCGATTTCAATGTCAGTACTTTTATCGATGAAATGAACACAAGCCGCACCGCTATTTATACCAAGCTCAAAGCATTGACCGGCCAAAATCTTTCTACCTTCATACGGACTATACGTCTCAAGAAAGCAGCAATACTGTTATCCCAAACAAACATGAATATATCGCAGATAGCCTATGAAGTAGGTTTTAATGACTTAAAGTATTTCAGAGAGAGCTTTAAAGAATATTTTCAACTAACACCATCTGAATATAAAAGAAAAAATGCTAATCCAAATAAATAAAACCTCAAACCTTAATCCGAAGCACAACCACCATCAACACCATCGCCAGGAACGTCACCAGTACTATTCCTTTGGCCGTATTCTCCCGACCACTCCGATAGATAAAACGTACCGCAACTAGGTTAACCACCGCAGCCATCACATACAACGCAATCGGCTTTTGAGAAAAAAGTGTCCTTTGAAGTTCAGTAAAAGTGGTCAGTACATACGCTAACAACGGAAAAATCGCACCAAGTAGTACACCTAAGAGAACGTTATTTTTCATTCCTGTATCCCATCAAAATTCCACGAATTCAATTCGGGAATAACATGATGAGCCGTCATATCGAACTGTGTAGGGACGATGGATACATAGCCTTGTTGCAAAGCATAAGCGTCCGTATCCTCTCCTCGGTCTTGTAACTCAAACTTTCCCGTCATCCAAAAATACTCCCTATTATACGGATCCAATCGCTGATCGAACTCTTCAAACCATTTGGCATTGGCCTGTCGACAGACTTTCAGTCCTTTTATCTCTTCCCGTATATTTGGAAAATTGACATTCAGCAATGTATTCTTAGGCAACCCATGTTGTAGCACTTGTTGAGCAATACTTTTGACATGAGGTCTACAATGTGAAAAGTCGGCATGGTATGAAAAATCATCCAGGGAAAAGCCTATCGAAGGAATACCTTCAATAGCGCCCTCTACCGCCGCGGACATTGTCCCAGAATAAAGTACATTAATCGAATAGTTCAATCCATGGTTGATACCCGAAACACAAAGATCGGGCTTTTTACCTTTAAAAATCTGGTTCACCGCCAGTTTTACACAATCAACAGGTGTGCCGGAGCATTTATACATCTCCACACCGTCGTATAGGTCAATTTTATCCAAACGAAGAGGTTTTCCAATGGTAATAGCATGCCCCATACCCGATTGCGGGCTGTCGGGTGCTACGACGACAATATTTCCAATCTCCTGCATCACCTCCAGCAGTACCTTAATACCTGGTGCCGTTATCCCATCGTCGTTGACAACCAATATAGTGGGTGTTTTTTTCGCCATGGTGCTAAGATAATGTAAAAAATAACAAGATTAGTGGGCAAATTCGACGATTGACACAAAAAAACGGCTGGTTTCTGTGGAAACCAACCGTCCTATTTAGTAGCCCTCATAAAGGTTACCCCAAACTTTTCAACCAATCTATCACCTCTTCTCTCGCCTTCCCTAGTTTTTGCTGTAAACGACCTAACAACTCTTCATCCTGCCCCTCTTCGTATTTCAAGTCATCATCTGTCCAATCGGCATATTCTTGTTTAATCTTGCCTCTTAACTCGTTCCATTTGCCTTTCAAATCCAATTTGTCCATCTTATCGTTATTTTAGTTTTTCTATCATTTACTTTAACCAACAAATAGAATTATATTTTGTTTGTTACGAAATCGATACAGTAGTGTCGCGCCAAGAGTGAATGTCTCTTTTTCGCTTTAAAAGGGTTATCTTTAAGATTTAACAAATAAACAAGTAATATATCATGTCTACTACATTTGAATCAAGGTATGCAATTGGTCCTAATGAATCGAAATCGTTAGATACAAAGGGGCTGCGTGAAAATTTTTTGATTGAAAAGCTGTTCTTCGAAGATCAAGTTCATTTTGTATATACCCATTATGATCGCTATATGGCTGGAGGGGCATTTCCTGTAAACAAGAAGGTTAAGCTGGAGACGATTGAGCCTTTGCTAAAGGAACCCTATTTCCTTTCTCGTCGTGAGCTTGGAATCATTAATGTCGGAGGAAATGGAAAGGTAGAAGTAGATGGAGAGGTTTTCGAGCTCAACACAAAAGAGGCCCTCTATATTGGAAAAGGAGCTAAAGAAGTCTACTTCAGCAGTAACGACAGCCAGAGTCCTGCAAAGTTCTATTTAAACTCTACACCCGCACACCATACCTATCCTACGAAACGTGTCACAAAGGAAACCGCCAATAAAATCGAACTAGGCAGCATGGAAACGGCAAATCACCGTACCATCAATCAAATGCTCCTACATACGGTAATCGAAACTTGTCAGCTACAGATGGGGATGACAGAGCTGAAGCCTGGGTCGGTATGGAATACAATGCCTTCGCACACCCATGACCGACGGATGGAAGTTTATTTTTATTTCGACGTCCCAGAAGGTCAATCGGTGTCTCATTTCATGGGTCCAGTGGACGAAACGCGCCATATTTGGATGCAAAATGAGCAGGCGGTGATATCGCCACCTTGGTCAATCCATTCGGGTGCGGGAACAAGCAACTATACCTTTATTTGGGGCATGGCCGGAGAGAATATGGATTATGATGATATGGACAAAAGCGCAATCACAGATTTAAGGTAAAAGCAAATTATATGCTAATGAAAAATATCCTTTTTGCTATCACGGTTTTACTGCTTAGTGGTTTTACGGCCTCGGCACAGAAAACCATACAAATCAAAAATACTTCGGATGACAACAGGTTGGAAGTTGTATCAATACCTTTTGCTAAATTTAGCAAGCATTTCGGCGTCGATACCGTGTTTACGATCAAAGACAGAACTTCAGGAACGACTTATACCCACCAGCTGGAAAGGTTAGGTTTACCCCAGGTGCAAAATGTCCTTGTGCAAGTGCAAATTGCTCCTAAAAGCAGCTTGGAACTTTTGGTTTCCAATGAACAACCCTCCGCATACCCAAATAAAACCTATGCAAGGTACGTCCCGGAGCGCTTTGACGATTTTGCGTGGGAAAATGATGTGATCGCCTTTCGGATATATGGAAAGGCTTTGGAGGGAAGGCCTGATGATGCACAGGGTATAGACGTTTGGTCCAAAAGAACAACTGATTTAGTTATCAACAAATGGTATAAGGAAAACGACTACCATAAAGATCACGGACAAGGTCTCGATTATTATTCGGTCGGTCAGACGCTGGGCGCTGGAGATATCGCATTGTTTTTTAATGATCAAATTCAGTACACAAAGCATTACCGACAATATCAGGTATTGGATAATGGCCCCTTAAGGACAACCTTCAAATTAACTTTTGAACCGCAAGAATTCAATGGCAACACGGTTTCATTGACAAAGACTATTTCTATTGATGCGGGTCAACAATTCAATAAGATTAGTGTAAGTCTTCAAAACAGACAAGCGAAAACAACGCCAGTGGTAGTTGGTTTGGTCAAGAGAGATGAAGACAACCCTCAGTTTGACTTTGATCCCAAGGATAAAACGTTGAGTTATTGGGAACCGAATATTAATAATGCCGGTCATGTAGGTACTTCCGTTATTTTGCCCTCTTCTAAAATTCAATTTATACCGAACACACCCAAGCAGTTTCTGATAAAGACTGTTGTGACAAATAAAAAACCATTAGTCTACTATATGGGTGCAGCTTGGAATAAAGCAGGCAAGATCACCTCGGCTGACCAGTGGGAGGATTATGTGGAGGATTATGCACAAACAATCAAGAAACCCTTAAAGGTGATACTGAAATAACGAATCAGGATTGGAAACTATACAGAAGTGTAGTCTCTAATAGCTAAATACTAATATCAAAAATATGTCTATATTAAATTCATTCGACCTATCGGGCAAGGTTGCCCTCGTAACAGGTTGCAAACGCGGCATAGGCAAGGCGTTAGCCGAAGCATTGGCCGAAGCGGGAGCGGATATCGTTGGTGTCTCCGCAACTCTGGAATTGGAAGGCTCTGCTGTAGAAAAATCTATTCAATCCTTAGGGCGAAAGTTTTCTGCATACAAATGTGATTTTTCCAAAAGAGAGGAGTTGTATCAATTTATCGCTCAGGTGAAAAAGGATCATCCTGTTATTGATATTTTGTTCAACAACGCAGGAAACATTCTTCGTAAACCGGCGGCAGAACATCCCGATGAATACTGGGATGAAATAATCGAAATCAATCAAAATGCGCAATTCATACTAACCCGTGAAATCGGAAAAGAAATGATTGCCCGAGGCTCAGGCAAGGTGGTATTTACCGCATCCTTGTTAACCTTCCAAGGGGGTATCAATGTTCCGGGATATGCCGCTTCCAAAGGTGCTATAGGGTCTTTGACGAAAGCTTTTGCCAATGAATGGGCGTCGAAAGGTGTCAATGTCAATGCGATCGCCCCAGGTTATATCGCCACGGACAATACCGAAGCGTTACGTGACGATCCCGAGCGTTCGGCTTCGATATTAGGGCGTATCCCCGCTGGCCGCTGGGGCGAATCCCAAGACTTCAAAGGACCTGCTGTATTCTTGGCTTCCAATGCTTCAGATTATGTGCATGGCACTATTCTGACTGTAGACGGTGGCTGGATGGGACGGTAAGAGGATAATGTATTTTTCCAAAGTCTCTGGACTTTGGAAAAATACATTATAAATAAAGCCCCTTCTTCTCGATAAAATCGATAACTTTTTCAGGAACAAAGAATTGTATATTCTTTTTTTCTTTAATCGCTTTTCGTAGAAAAGTGGACGACAGCTCCATCACAGGCGTATCGGTTACAGTCACAGACGGATGGCTTTTGAGCTCCCCTCCGTCGTATCCCGGCCTTGGATAAACCACTATCTTATAATCCCGCAATAGAATATCGGCATTTTTCCACTTATGTAGGCCTACAAGATTATCCTCACCCATGATGAGTACAAACTCCTTGTCTGGATATTTTTCCGAAAGATGAGTTAATGTATCTATCGTATAAGAGGGTTGAGGTAGTTTGAACTCGATGTCAGAAGTGCGCAGTTTGTCCATGTTCTCAAGAGCGAGATTGACCATCTCCAAGCGGTCATACATATTCCCCAAACTTTTCTTTTCCTTGAATGGGTTTTGAGGAGAAACGACAAACCAGACCTCATCGAGATCGGTATAGTTGGCCATATAATTAGCGATGATCAGATGCCCAATGTGCACCGGATTAAAGGACCCAAAAAATAAACCAACCTTCTTTTTCATAGTTCATATGGAGATGTGAGAATTGAGACGAGAGATATGAGACATCAGACATGAGAAATGTATAAAGTAAGCTTTCTCTATACTCAAATCTCTCGTCTCACGTCTCCAATAAATTCCAAAACCAATTCTTCAGCTTCCTTGCAGGCTGAATCCAAATCAAAGTTATTAAGCACCACATCAAACTTATCGGCATAACTCAATTCCAATTCAGCTTTTGCAAAACGTTCTTGTAGCTTTTCTTCGGAATCTGTTCCTCGTCCGCGAAGACGTTCCTTCAACACCTCCAACGATGGTGGGTTGACAAAAATGGCCAGCGCTTGTTCTGGGAATTTTGATTTTAAACGAAGACCGCCCACCACATCGATGTCAAAAATCACCGCCTTACCTAAGGCCCAAATGCGGTCGATCTCCGATTTCAAGGTGCCATAGAATGTACCCGAATAAACTTCTTCGAACTCAATAAAATCGTGCCTTGCAATCTTATGTAAAAATTCATCTTTGCTAATAAAATAATAATCCTGGCCATCTACCTCGGTACCACGCAAGTCCCGAGTGGTTGCCGAGATGGAGAATTCCATTTTATCAGCATGGTGTGTTAACAAATGTCTAACTATGGTTGTTTTTCCTGCTCCTGATGGAGCGGAGAATATAATTAGCTTTCCACTCATACGATAATGACTATAACACGTTTAGCAATTGTTCTTTGATTTTTTCCAACTCTTCTTTCATACGAACAACAATTTGCTGCATACCCGCATGGTTCGCTTTTGATCCCAACGTGTTAATCTCACGTCCCATTTCCTGCGAGATAAACCCGAGCTTTTTACCATTGGAATCTAAAGCATTTAACGCCGTCAGAAAATAATCGCAATGACTTCGCAAGCGCACCTTTTCCTCCGTAATATCTAATTTATCAATATAAAAAATAAGCTCTTGTTCGAATCGGTTTTTATCGACATTCTCCTTACCTACAGCCGCATCCATATATTGTGCAATACGCTCTCTAATCAACGGTATGCGATCTCCCTCAACACCCTCGACTTCTGTCAGATAATCCAAGATCAGCCTAACCCTACTTTCCATATCGGCTTTTAATACTTTTCCTTCGTCGACCCGAAATGTATTGAATTTTTCTACTGCCTGATAAAAAGCCGCCAAAAGCACCTTTCCCTCTTCTTCGTCGACTTCATCTTCATTGTTAGCGACCACTTCGGGCATATTCAAAGCCAGGCCGAACAGGGAAGCTTGTGTGTCCCCGACTTGTTGGGCTATTTCCTGAAGTTGTACATAGTATTTTTTGAAGAGCTCGCTATTTATAGACGAAGCTTTCGCTGTCTGGTCCGTATACTCCGAAGAAATGAAAATATTTACCTTTCCTCGCTCGATAAGCTTGCTACATTCGCTACGTAGGGTCAATTCCTTGTCAGAAACCGTTTTGGGAAGACGAATATTTAACTCTAGAAACTTCGAATTAAGCGATTTTATTTCTACAGTATATTTAACTTTTTCATTCTCCTGCGCACCTACGCCATAACCGGTCATTGATTTTATCATATGCAAAGGTAAAAAAAGTTGGCCAATCAGTGTCTGTTTCGAATGATTCGCTTGATATTATAGTAATGATACCGAATATAATCATGAATCATCGCGATAAATATGATACCTACAGCCAAGCCAAGTATATACATCCCCACCTGTTTATACCCATAACCACCGATTACACCTCCGCAAAAAAAACTGAATACAATGGCGACTTTTAAATGTATACTTCTATATAGTTGTTGGTGCCTTTTAGAATTTTTGTAAAAGAACAGTTGGGACAACTCTATCCCCAGATCTGTAAATATGCCGGTAAGATGTGTTGTACGAACCACAGATTGGGAGACCTTGGTGACCATTGCGTTTTGCAAACCCATTGCAAATAATAAAATGCCTGCCACTACCTCTACACCATAACTTATACTTGTTGTATAAAACAGCATGGCTAAGCTAATAGCCAGTATTTCTATCATAAGGGGAATGATATAAGTCAACCGGGGGTTTTTGCGTGAAAAAATCTCTGCACAAAAATTAGAAACAAAAGCTCCTCCAAGAAAACAGATACTATACATTAAAAATACAGCGGCTAACTTTGGACCACTATTAATTAGATGCTCCACAAAATAGGCAAAATGCCCAGTTATATTTGTCGTCAGCACCTGTAAGGCGAACACACTGGTGACATTTACAATGCCCGCAACAAACGATAATATAGATGCTAACAGAAGATTGTGGGAATAAGTTCTCCTCTTACCTTTATGTCTGAACATATTTTTGGCATAAACATAATACTTTAAATCTGGAAAGGCGATTCTGGCACAGGTTTTAGCTATGCACCAGCAAAAAGAAAGCTATCCTTCTTTTTTGCTCATTTTTTCTTTAACAACTTCAAAAATAATCGGAAGTATGGAAAGAAAAATGATTAATAACACGACTTTGGAAAAGTTGTCGCGGATTATTGGAATATTGCCTAAGAAATATCCTGCCAAGGTGATTCCAACAACCCATAAGAAGGCTCCAACCACATTATAGGTTAAGAAAGTTCCATAGTTCATCCGTCCTATTCCTCCCACAAATGGAGCAAGTGTTCTTACAATAGGCACAAAACGAGCGATCACAATGGTCTTACTACCGTATTTTTCATAGAAGGCGTGTGTCTTTTCGATCTGTTCGTCTTTGACGATCTGTTTACCGAAAAGCTTGAACCGAGTCACGCGCATGCCAAAGTGTTTACCAATGGAATAATTCAGCGAGTCTCCAGTAATTGCAGCGACCAATAGTAGGATTATCATAATCCAGATATTCAGCTCATTAGGTTGGGCAGCTAGCATTCCCGCAGCAAATAGTAAAGAATCTCCGGGTAAAAAAGGCATGACTACGACGCCGGTTTCTACAAAAATTATCAGAAATAAAATGAGGTAGGTCCAGGTCTGATAGTTATTCACGATCTCCAAAAGATGGTCATCAATATGAAGAACGAAGTCAACAAGTGAATAAATGAGGTCCAAAGTAATCCGTATTAGCCTAGATTATTCAACATGACCGGCATGACCAACATCAAAATATCTTCGTCATCTTCTTTGATAGCAGGCAACAGCAATCCAGCCCTGTTCGGTGTACTCATTTCTAACACGACCTCTTCGCAGGAAAGGTTATTCAACATCTCCACCAAAAATTTTGCGTTGAAACCGATCTCTAAATCTTCACCTTCAAACTGACAACTAAGGCGCTCGTAAGCCTCATTTGAGAAATCCAAGTCTTCCGCAGAAATGTTCAATTCTGATCCATTGATTTTCAACCTTACCTGATGCGTGGTCTTATTTGCAAAAATCACCACACGACGTAGGGTATTCAAAAACTGTGCACGATCTACGGTAAGCTTATTAGGATTATGTTGCGGAATAACAGCTTCATAGTCTGGATAACGTTCATCTACTAAACGACAGATCAGGTGAATACTTCCAAACTGGAAGAAAGCATTTGTATTATTATATTCTACCGAAACCTCTGTATCATCCGCAGGGAGTGAAGACTTCAATAAATGCAAGGCTTTTTTAGGTAGTATGATGGATGTAGCTTTCTCGGCACCAACATCCGTACGACGATAGCGCACCAAACGATGCGCGTCTGTTGCTACAAAGGTGATATTTTGCTCGTTCAACTGTACGAACACACCCGCCATCGCTGGCCTAAGTTCATCGTTGCTTACCGCAAATATTGTTTTATTTATCGCCTCAGCTAAGATAGAGCCTGCGATTTTCACCGTAGACACATTATCCACCACAGGTATCTTTGGAAAATCATCGGCATTCTCGCCGCTTAATTTATATTTACCGTCACCCGCACTTATTTCAATAGCCAATGTACTTGTGTCCACAGAAAAGGCTACAGGCTGATCAGGCAATGTCTTCAGTGTGTCAATCAAAATTTTAGACGGCATAGCGACTCGACCTTCTTCTTTGGCTTCTATAGGTAAAGATGTCACCATACTGGTCTGCAAATCAGTAGCCGAAATGGTAAGAGTATTGTCTTTGATTTCAAATAAAAAGTTCTCCAAAATAGGAAGTACAGTACTGCTGCTGGACGCTCCACTGATGGCTTGCAATTGCTTTAATAATACTGAAGTAGATACAATAAATCTCATTTCTTGATTGGTATTTTATATGCAATAATACATAAAAAGTATCATATTTTTTCAAAGATTAGTAGAATAACCTTTTTATCGGATCAAGTCATTTAATATTTACTAAATTTGCTGTTGACAAGTTATGCGCTTTCAGGATATCATAGGACACCAGAGTATTAAAGAACATTTAATTGGCACGGTAAACAACAACCGCGTCAGCCATGCGCAGCTTTTTCTTGGCCCCGAAGGATCTGGAAGTTTAGCCCTTGCCGTTGCCTACGCGCAATTTGTCAATTGTGAAAATAAGCTTGATAACGATAGCTGTGATCAATGTTCCTCTTGTCGCAAGTATAAAAAACTCATACACCCTGATTTGCATTTTTCTTACCCGTTCTATGCGAAAGGAAAGGAGGAAACCGCGATCACGTATCTGGAAGAGTGGCGCCAAGCATTCCTTGATAATCCCTACTTAGGGTTGGGTTATTGGAGGGATCAGCTTGATGCAGGCAACAAACAGGCAAATATCAATATTGCCGAAGCCCATGACATCATTAAGAAGCTCAGTCTAAAAGCCTTTGAGGCGGAGTATAAGGTGCTGATTATGTGGCTTCCGGAATATCTGGACACACAAGGTAATGCCCTGTTGAAGCTGATCGAAGAGCCGCCGGCCAAAACCTTATTTTTACTCGTTGCCGAAAATCCGGAGAAGATCCTCAATACAATAATCTCGCGTACGCAACTGTTAAAAATTCAGAAGCTTCAACATGACGAAATAAAAAATTACCTGATCGAACATCACGATACCGATCCTAAAACAGCGAATGAGATTGCTTTCATTGCTGATGGAAATATGCAAGAAGCCCTCAATCTTGTTCAGCAGAAGGGAGAAAATAAGACATTTGACCTTTTAATAAACTGGTTTCGGCTCATCGTCACGGACAAGGGTGATCAAATTATTTCGATTTGTGAAGAAGAACTTTCAAAATTAGGTCGTGAAAACCAAAAAAGTTTCTTACTTTATGCCATCAATATGATGAGACAAATCATATTGATGCAACAGGGTCTTAAAGATTTGGTATTTTTGCAACAGGAAGAGTTGTCATTTGTAGAAAAATTTAGCGGACTTTTTCAATTTGAACAATTTCAAGAAGCCATTCATTTGCTGGAGAAAGCACATTATGGCGTGGAAAGAAATGGTAATCCTAAAATATTATTTTTAGATTTATCTTTGCAATTGATTTTATTGTTCAAATATCAAACGTTCCCGAAAGGGGCTCAATATATATAAAAAATTATGGGATGTGGCAGTTGCTCATCCGGAGGTTGTGGTAGTAGCAGTAGCAAACTAGGCACTGTGCCAGCAGGATGCAATAACAATGGCTCTTGTATGACCAGCGGATGTAATAAATTAGATGTATATGACTGGCTTTCCGACATGGATTTGCCATCAAATTATAAACCGTTCAATATTGTCGAGATACGTTTTAAAGGCTCTCGAAAAGACTTTTATGTCAACACAGACAATATTTATCTGGAAATGGGCGAAATGGTCGCTGTAGAACCGTCCACTGGAGGGTTCGATATCGGCCATGTGTCTTTGACAGGTGAGCTTGTTCGCCTACAGCTCAAGAAAAGTAAGGTGGATCCCGAATCTGTAGTCAAAAAAATATATCGCAAAGCAAGCGAAGCGGACGTGGCCAAATTTAACGCGGCGAAGGACTTGGAATGGGAGACCATGCATAAAGCACGTAAGCTGGCACTAGATCTTGGCCTCTCCATGAAAATATCGGATGTGGACTATCAGGGAGATAAAACTAAAGCGACCTTCTACTACACCGCAGAGGGGCGTGTTGATTTTCGTGAGCTTATCAAAAGGATGGCTGAAACGTTTCGTATCCGTATCGAAATGCGTCAAATCGGGATGCGCCAAGAGGCTAGTAGGCTAGGGGGTATTGGTTCTTGTGGAAGGGAGTTGTGTTGTTCAACATGGCTGACGGACTTCAAGACGGTATCTACCTCGGCAGCACGTTATCAAAATCTTTCACTGAACACACTAAAACTGGCCGGCCAATGTGGAAAGCTCAAGTGCTGTTTGAATTATGAACTGGATAGCTACATGGATGCCTTGAAGGACATTCCCAACGACGTAGATCGTATCGAAACGTTAAATGGTATGGCCTACCTGCAAAAAACGGACATTTTTAAAAAGACGATGTGGTTTTCGTATCCTGGTGCCGAAAATTGGATACCACTGACCATTGATAAGGTTAAAGAATTTGCCGAGTTAAATAAAGGCGGGGTAAAACCAGATGCTTTGGAATATACTCCACCGTCTTCCGAAAACAAAAAAGTCGTTGTCTTTGACTACGAAAATGTCGTGGGACAGGACAGTCTTACCCGCCTGGATGATAAAAACAAAAAGAAGAAAAAGAAAAAAAGCCGGTCTAAACCGACAAATAACAAACAAGAAGGAGCTTTAACTCCAAGAAAAGCTCCTGCTAACAAACCTGCTTCAGAGGAGAAACGAGAGGCCCAATCTCCTTCCTCCGAAAAAGGTCCTCAACGAGGGGAAACACAAAAGAAAAGGCGATTCAATAAAAACAAAGGTCGAGGTAGGAATGATAACAATACCGAGAAAGGAGATGAAAAATAAGGTCGGTTTTTTAGGTGTATTGTTGTCTTTACTTTCTTGTGGAGAGGGTCCGTTTTATGAGCAAAACCGGATTATAGAAAATAGGTCCTGGACATACGATAATAAAATCGAGTTTCCTGTCCATATTACTGACAACACGTCACCCTATGCTGTTTTTATCAATCTCAGACATGGCCCCAATTACGACTTTTCCAATATTTTTGTATTAATCCACCAAAAAGGCCCACAATTAGTTGACACCGCCTATCGGAAAGAAATACCTCTTGCACAATTGGATGGACGATGGTTGGGAAAATCTGCAGGAGCATTATACACCGTCGACTATTTAGCACACCGGGATTTCCTCTTTCCGGACACAGGGCTTTATACCTTTAGCATCGAACAAAACATGCGACAAAATCCTTTGGTTGATGTTTCGGATGTGGGCATCAAGTTGGTAAAAAAATGATACGCATTATCCGGTGGATATTATTGCCTTTTAGTTTTATCTATCAATTTATTGTATGGGTCAGAAACCGATTTTACGATCAAGGAATTTTCAAAAGTAGATCCTTTACTATACCGACCATTGTTATCGGAAACCTTGCCATTGGTGGCACAGGAAAAAGTCCAATGACAGAATATTTGATCAGATTATTGTCCGCAAATTATAAAGTAGCGACATTGAGTAGAGGCTATGGGAGAAAAACGAAAGGCTTTCGAGAGGTTTCGGTCGACTCCACAGCGCTGGAAGTGGGGGATGAGCCACTACAGTTCAAGCGGAAATTCCGGCATGTGACAGTCACCGTATCGGAAGATCGGTGTTTAGCTATTGAAAAACTGGAAAATCAACACGACCTCATTCTCTTGGACGACGCCTATCAACACCGTAAACTAAAGCCGGGCTTTTCAATTTTACTCTTCGACTACGCTTCGTTTCAAAAGTCTACATTAACCTTGCCGACAGGAGATCTTAGAGATAATTTTTCTTCCGTAACACGAGCGGATTTGATCGTAATTACAAAATGTCCCGATACGTTGCATATCGAACAGAAACAGGCCATAGAACGCAAAATAAAAAAACATACATCTGTACCCCTGTTTTATACGAAGATAGGCTACGACTCAGTAGTAGATGCACAACAAGCTCTTCTCCAGTCTGGCTTGACCCACATGGATATCGTCCTGTTCTGTGGCATTGCGAAGCCAAAGCCTTTAATAAGTTACTTGGAAAGTCAAAATAACCGGGTACATGCGGTCATCTTTCCAGATCACCACAATTTTTCGAGAAAGGATTATGAGCGGGTCATCGCCAAGTATGAGGAGATAGCCGGCGAACATAAGATTATCGTTACCACAGAAAAGGACTTCCAACGAATACAACGGAAATTCTTCAAAGACCTCCCCCTTTTCTATATCCCCATTCATCTCCAATTCTTAGATTTCCAAAAAGAAATCTTTGATCGACTGGTCCAAAACTATGTTTTACAGCAACACAATGTAAATAACCCTTAATAAGGGTACACCCACCATTTTTGTTAACAGTTGTTAAAAGAAGTTAAATTGTAACAAAAGCAATACAATTAGCGCAATAAGTAGTCGGCTTTTTCTGTTATATATTCGTACAACACTTAAATACATGGTTTTACATTTAAATTAAATATTATGAAAAGATTAATTTTAACAGGCTTGGGATTCTTATTTGCGATTACATTAACATTCGCTCAAGAGGTAGATGCAGAACAAAAGGCGAAGGAAACTGTAGCCACTTTGACTGAAAAGCTGACACTCAATGATGAACAACAAGCATCTATCTATCCGATTATTCTAGAAACGAGTAAGACAAAGCTAGCTTTGAAAGCAGATACCTCTTTATCGGCCGAAGATTTACAGCAACGCATCAGTACGTTGAAAGTGGAAACCCAAAGTAAGGTTTCAGAACAGCTTACAGACGAACAAAAAGACCTCTATGCTAAATACAAGGAGGAAAAAAAGAAATAAGAAGGATTTAGACAACAGGAGAAAAGGGGTTGAAAGCAAGTTTTTCGACCCCTTTTTATGTTATGAATTTTTTAGCTTTTTCTGAATATCCTGTACATAGGTTTTGAATCGCTTATCTGTTTCTATAAGATCTTCAACCGTTTGGCAAGCATAAATCACCGTGGAGTGATCCCTTCCCCCAAAAAAGCTACCGATCGACTTCAACGATGCTTTTGTATGATTTTTTGCAAGGTACATCGATATCTGACGAGCCTGTACTATCTCGCGTTTACGAACTTTAGATTTCACCATCTCTACCGGTACTTCAAAATATTCACAAACCAACTTCTGGATAAATTCCATGGAGATTTCCTTGTGCGTATTTTTCACAAAGTTTTTCAACATCGATTTAGCCAGATTTAGATCGATCTCCTTTTTATTCAGTGTAGACTGTGCTAAAAGAGAAACCATAGCGCCTTCCAACTCACGTACGCTGTTGTCAATTTGCGTAGCGACGTACTCGACAACATTGTTCGGAAGTTCTATACCATCGGAATACATTTTCTTTTTCAAAATAGCCATTCTTGTTTCCAAGTCAGGAACCTGAATGTCCGCTGATAACCCCCACTTAAATCGGCTCAATAATCTTTCTTCCAAGCCGGACAAATCTTTTGGAGCCTTATCCGATGTCAGGATGATCTGCTTTCCCGATTGATGTAACTGATTGAAAATATGAAAAAAGATATCCTGTGTCTTTTCCTTTCCGGCAAAATTATGGACATCATCCATAATGATTACGTCCATGGCCTGATAAAAATTCACGAAATCATTGATGGTATTATTCTTTAACGAATCCACAAACTGTTGGCAGAATTTCTCGCAAGAGACATAAATAACCAGTTTATCCGGAAGATTTTTCTTTACCTCATTACCGATAGCCTGAACCAAATGTGTTTTTCCCAATCCCACACCTCCATAGATCATCAAGGGATTGAAGGATGTTCCACCCGGTTTATTTGCTACCGCAAACCCGGCAGATCGAGCTAATCGGTTACACTCTCCTTCTATAAAATTATCAAATGTATAATTTTGGTTCAATTGAGGATCCACCTGCAGCTTTTTTAGGCCAGGTATTACAAATGGGTTTTTGATATTTTTATTTAAAGCGACCGGAACGGGTATAGACTGTTTTTTAGCCTCTGCACCATTTCCATTAGATGGTAGATTGGTTGTATATGGTATATTCGTTGAGGACTTTTCAAATACAATATTGTATTCCAACCGCCCCTGTTCTCCTAAAAACTTTTTGACTGTTTTACGAAGTATACCGACATAATGTTCTTCCAGCCATTCGTAAAAAAACAAACTCGGCACTTGAATAGTCAACACATTTCCCTCTAGCCGAATAGCCTTTACTGGCTCGAACCATGTTCTGAAACTTTGGGGAGGGATATTGTCTTTGATGACCTGGAGGCAACTATTCCAAACGCTTGAAGATGTTTTTTCCATTCTAAAAATGTTAATAACTTGATAACCAATTAATGACCGAAAAGCTGTTCATAACTTTCGCTTCCAACGAATATGACAAAAATTTCTGAGCTAAAGAAATGAAAATCTAAAAAAAATACAACTCACTTTTATACAAACACTTGCGCAAAAAAACACATTATTTTAACCCTAAAACATGCCACACAAAAATTTTTCCACAAGCCTGTATTACTCCTGTATCCAATTATCAAAAATCTCTTTCCGTCATTAGGTCTATTAAAAATGTGGAAAACTTTAGATGAGTAAATCTACTTATTATACAATTGATTTTCAAGAAAAAAGCCACAAAAATTTGTGGCTTCGTCTCTTTTGGTGTTATACGTTGATTGTGCTAGCCTACCAACGACTTTGTAGGGGCAGCTTTTGTCAATTTACGGCATTCTTCAGCTATCGCGCTTTCGTCATAACGACAAATACGTTGCAAATCCGCCTGCTCACCATGCTCAACAACCGTATCTGGGATCCCTAGGCGAACAACAGTGCCTTTATATTGGTGATCAGACATAAATTCGATAACAGCGGAGCCTACACCACCAGGCAAACAGCCATCCTCAACAGTGATCACTTTTTGGAATTTTTTAAAAACCTCGTGCAGTAGATTCTCATCCAAAGGTTTTGCAAAACGTAAATCATAATGCGCAGGATAAATCCCTTCTTCATTGAGGGCTTTGATGGCCTTAGCAACATCATTACCTATATGCCCTAAACTTAATATAGCCAAGTCTTCTCCATCGACCAACCGACGTCCCTTTCCTACTTCCAAGGCCTTAAACGGCCTTTTCCAATCGATCATAGCACCATTACCTCGTGGATACCGAATCACAAAGGGACCCATATTGTCCTGTTGTGCTGTATACATCATATTTCGCAGTTCCTCTTCATTCATTGGAGAGGCGACAGTCATATTGGGAATACAACGCATATACGCAATATCATAAGCCCCATGATGCGTCGGTCCGTCCGCACCAACTAAGCCCGCCCTATCCAAACAGAACACAACATTTAACTTTTGAAGTGCAACATCATGAATAACCTGATCGTATGCGCGTTGCATAAATGAGGAGTAGATATTACAAAAAGGAACTAAACCTTGGGTGGCCAATCCCGCACTAAATGTAACGGCGTGCTGCTCCGCAATACCTACATCAAAAGCGCGATCAGGCATAGCTTGCATCATGATATTCAAAGAAGACCCGCTTGGCATAGCAGGAGTAATTCCCATTATTTTGGGATTAACCTCCGCCAGCTCCACCAACGTGTGCCCAAAAACATCCTGATACTTGGGCGGTTGGGGCTTTTCCGCAACAGATTTTTTAATTTCACCCGTAATTTTATCGAATAGGCCAGGGGCATGCCACTTGGTCTGATCTTTTTCAGCCAATGCATATCCTTTCCCTTTGACTGTGACAACGTGCAACAGCTTTGGTCCATTGATATGCTTTAAATCTTCAAGAGTTTTGACTAACTTATTTACATCGTGGCCATCCACAGGGCCGAAATATCTGAAATTTAACGATTCGAATAAATTCGCGTTTTTTAGCAAAGTACCCTTAACACTTTGCTCCAGCTTCTTTGCCCATCCGTACGCATCAGGGCCATTTTTAGATATCTTCGCTAAAATAGCAATTAATTCATCGCGGAATCTATTGTAGCTTTTCGACGTCGTGATACTAGTTAAGTATTCTTTCATCGCTCCAACATTGGGGTCTATCGACATACAGTTGTCGTTTAGAATGACCAATAGGTTGGATTTTTCGATACCCGCATGATTAAGCGCCTCAAAGGCCATACCACCTGTTAGCGCTCCGTCTCCAATTACCGCGACATGTTGTTTATCATGCTCTCCTTTATAAGCAGAAGCAACAGCCATACCCAATGCTGCTGAAATCGAGGTAGAGGAATGTCCTACACCAAAAGCGTCATACGCACTCTCTTCCCGCTTAGGAAAGCCAGAAATCCCTCCCAGCATTCGGTTCGTATGAAAGACGTCTCTTCTTCCTGTTAATATTTTATGTCCGTATGCTTGATGACCTACATCGAATATCAGCTGGTCATAAGGTGTATTTAACACATAATGAAGTGCTACCGTCAGTTCTATAACGCCTAAACTCGCCGCAAAATGTCCCCCGTGAACAGAAACAACATCGATAATAAATTGTCTAAGTTCTTTACAAACCTGTTCCAGCTCCGCTTCTTTTAACTTACGAAGGTCCGTTGGATCCTGAATATCTTTCAAAAGTGCTCCCACTTCTATTTGCATGCCTTTAAAAAGTTATCAAATAAGTTACAAAGTAACAATTAATTTCCATAAACTATGGTATATATATACAAAATAATCGGGGACTTGTTTGACTTTATTCTACTAAAAAAGAATATTATACATTTCATTTCGTTATTTTTGACCGAGCATATGGAATCGGCCCATTACGAAATAAAACTGGAACAATTTGAAGGTCCTTTCGACCTGTTGTTATTCTTCATCGAACGAGACGAATTGAATATACATGATATTCCTATCTCTCGGATTACGGATGACTTTCTGGATTATCTCCAACAAATGCAATCTCTTAATATCGAATTAGCTTCAGAGTTTATTTTTGTAGCTTCTACACTGATGCGTATTAAGGCCAAAATGTTGTTGCCTAGACCTGAGCTGGATGAAAACGAAAATGAGGTGGACTTGAAGCAACAGTTGGTTCAAAAGCTTATCTTATATAAACAATTTAAAGACATCTGTGAACAACTAAAGATATTTGAATCCAACCGTGAAAAATTACATGCTCGTGGAAACATTCTTTATGATATCAAAAACACTAAACGGCAGATCATAGACGAAGAGCTGGCTTCCTTTGACCTCTATAAATTGATGATGGTGTACGAGAGAATGATGTACAATTTTACCCATCGTGTACAACCTATCGTGCATACTGTCGTCAAATTTCCCTATACGATTGAACAACAGAAAAAGGCGATTACAGCATTGATCAAACTAAACAAGAAACTTGATTTTCAACATATTATAGCGAATTCTGAAAATAAGGTACAACTTGTTTTTAATTTCTTAGCCATATTGGAAATGCTTCAACAAAAGCTTCTCGACATCGAAGTTGGTATAGGTTTCAATAATTTCTCGATTGAAAAGAAGTCTGTTAACTAGGTGTTGAAAGCGTAGATTTGTCCAATATTTTCTTCAAATAAGCAAACTGATCCCGCCTGGGTATCGCGGCGAGTTGTCTCCAAGCTTCTATTCCAGCTTTTAGAGCTTCTACCCGTACATCAGCGAATGCCGATATCGTTCCATCTGGATTATCGGCATCTTCCAGAAAACCGTCTACAATACCATATTCCAAGGCCTTGCCTGCTGTAAAGTAATCCGTATCCAAACATAATTGCAAAACCTTTTTCTCCGGCATCACTTTCAGTAAACTTGCCATGACCTGAAATGGAAAAATCCCTAAAGTCAATTCCGGCAATCGAAACCTGACCTTTCTTTTGCAATAAACATAAGTACAACCTAGAATAATTAAAAATCCACCTCCAATAACGTCGCCTTCGACAACGGCAACAGAAGGCTTCAAGAGGTTATTAAACACTTCTCCCAACGAAATGTCTCGGCTTTCTATCTTTGAATTTTTTATATCGCTGTCCGGATCTTCGAATGTGCGTAAATCCATGCCTGCACAGAATATAGTACCTTCGGCTTTGATGACAACTACTTTTATAGCGTTGTCATCATTCGCATTCTGAAAAGCATGAGCGATTTCATTGACCATTGTCGGCGTAAAGGCATTCCGCTTTTCCGGCCTTGCAAGCGTTAGTATAAACTGAAAACTCTTTTTTTCAACCTTTATGTAGTTATATTCCATGGTCATCACGAATTAACCTTTGAAAACTATCCAGCAAGTTAGCAATTTCGGCCGTCTTTGTTTGGTGAAAATAATCCAACAGCAATTCCATCGGTAGATTTCCCACAAGATCATCTTGGGCAAAAGGACAACCGCCAAAGCCTAACATAGCACCTTCGAACTGTCTACAACCTGCGCTATAGGCCGCCTCTACCTTGAGCAAAGCACTTTCGACACGACTGTGAAAATGAGCGCTTAGGTGCAAGTCCGGGAAAGCGGCTTTTATAGCCCCAAAAAGCGCTTCGATCTGCTGGGGAAAGGCTTCCGATGTCGTATCAGCAATAGAAAACCGCTTAATACCTAAGGCTGCTAGCTTTTCTATCCATTCCAAGACCAGCTCTTGGCTCCACGGGTCGCCGTAAGGATTGCCAAAAGCCATAGAAATATAAATAACCAATTTTTGTCTACATGGCGATAATATTTCAAGAATCGTTTTTACCCTTTGATACGATTGCTCAACCGTAGAGTTGGCATTACGGTACTGGAATGTTTCCGAGATAGAAAAAGGATAACCAAAAAAATCAATTTTTTCAAAGCTAGCACCTATTTCTGCTCCTCTTTCATTAGCTATGATGGCCAATAGTTTGGTCTTGTTCTTCTTGTCTACACCTTTTAGCACCGCAGCAGTATCCTTCATCTGCGGAACGGCTCTTGGTGAGACAAAACTCCCAAAGTCTATGTATTCAAACAAATTGGTAGCTATCAATGTATTGATATAATCTATTTTCTTATCCGTAGCGATAAAATGCGGTATACCTTGTATAGCATCCCGGGGACACTCCACGAGCTGTATTTCTTTATTACTAGTCGACATCTTTTCTGATTTCACGTGCAATAACCATTTTCTGTATAGCACTCGTTCCCTCCCCGATGGTACAAAGTTTGGCATCCCGGAAAAACTTTTCCGCAGGATAATCTTTTGTAAAACCATACCCCCCGTGAATCTGTACACTTTGATTAGAAATTTCGACCGCGACTTCTGAAGCATAATATTTTGCCATAGCGCTTTCCTTTGTCACTTTTTGGCCCGTATCCTTCAGATGTCCTGCACGGCGTATCAACAACTCCGCCGCGTCTATCTTAGTTGCCATATCGGCCAACGTAAAACTAACGTCCTGAAAATCAAAAATCTTCCTATCGAACTGTTCTCTTTCGTTGGCATACTGCAATGCACATTCGTAGGCCCCCCGGGCAATGCCCAAAGACAGCGCTGCAATGGAGATACGTCCACCATCCAATAACTTCAGTGCCTGAATAAATCCTTCTCCTACCTCACCGATAATCTGACTTTTATGCACACGACAGTTGTCAAAAAATAAACTAGCCGTCTCCGATGCCCGCATACCCAGCTTATCTATTTTTCTTCCAGCAGTAAAACCCGGCGTATCTTTTTCAATGATAAACGTCGTGACACCATGCTTATCCCTTTTCTCTCCGGTACGAACCATGACCACAGATACATCTCCACTTATGGCATGCGTGATGAACGTTTTAGAACCGTTGATTATCCAATAATCACCATCTGGGGTCGCTGTTGTTGCCAATCCTGCGGCATCAGAACCCGAGCCTGTTTCTGTCAACGCCCAAGCCCCAATCCACTCCGCTGTGGCCAACTTTGGCAAATACCTGGCTTTCTGCTCTTCGTTCGCAAAGGAAAAGATATGGTTTGTGCAAAGCGAATTATGCGCAGCAAGAGATAATCCTATACCGCCACAGACCTTGGATATTTCGTCCAGAATAGTAATGTATTCCTGATAGCCTAACCCCGAACCATTAAACTCTTGTGGCACCAATATGCCCATAAACCCCTGTTCACCTAGTTTTTTAAAAAGCTCTACTGGAAAATATTGCTTTTCGTCCCATTCCATGATGTACGGTTTGATATGTATACGGGCAAAATCTCTTGCACTTTTTCGAACCAACGCTTGTTGCTCGTTTTCATGAATATATAACATACGTTCTTTGTTTATCTTATTAAAAAAATACAAACTCACGGGACTTTAATAGTTTTCTAATTCTATGTGTAAAAACAAGCCAGGTATTGAAAATGTTTTAAAACAGCCTACTTTACAACATAAAGAGAATAGTTTCACCCCTTGCTGTATCGAAAACAACTTCCCTTTTTATGCGTTTGATTAAAAGGGCGCATTATAAAATAGCGAGGGAAAGAAAATATAAATGCAGCCAAACAAATCCTATAAATTATGGAAAACTTATTAGGCATACTGAAGAGCAAGTATGAAAAACTTCTTTTAGGAGGAGGGATAGGCAAAATTGAAAAACATAAGCAAAGGGGTAAGTTAACCGCTTGGGAACGTATTATTTACCTCTTGGATGAAGATCGTCCTTATTTAGAAATTGGGATATTTGCCGGTGACGGTATGTATGAAGCGCACGGGGGATGTCCCAATGGAGGTGCTGTTGTAGTCATGGGTTATGTTAAAGGACGATTATGCATTGTCGTATCCAATGACGCTACCGTCAAAGCGGGGGCATGGTTTCCTATTACCTGTAAGAAAAATCTAAGAGCGCAGGAAATAGCTATGGAAAATCATCTTCCTCTTATTTACCTAGTCGACTCGGCTGGTGTATACCTGCCCATGCAGGACGAGATTTTTCCGGATAAAGAACACTTTGGCCGCATATTTCGGAATAATGCGAAACTATCTTCCATGGGTATTCCGCAAATTGCAGCCATCATGGGATCCTGTGTTGCCGGAGGGGCTTATCTTCCCATTATGTCTGACTATGCCCTTATCGTAGAAGGTACAGGTTCTGTATTTTTAGCGGGTTCGTATTTGGTTCGCTCATCAATAGGAGAAGTGATTGACAACGAAACTTTAGGGGGCGCCTCAACACATACCGAAATATCGGGCGTAACCGATAACAAATATCCTAATGATGAAAGCTGTCTGGATGCGATCAAAAACATTGTGGATAAGTTCGGCACAAATACGAGCGTACCTTTTTCTCGAACAGAAAGTCTGGAACCTGAGTTTCCACATGAACATATCTACAAATACCTGCCCGAGAATCGATTAAAACCTTACAATATGTTGGACATCCTTCGTGCTATCGTCGACAAGGATTCTTTGGAAGAATATAAAAAAGATTATGGCAAAACTATCGTCTGTGCGCTAGCAAGAGTAGATGGCTGGGCTGTGGGAATAGTCGCTAACCAACGGGAAATCGTAAAAGCTAAAAAACCGGGGAACACACAGGAAATGCAAATGGGTGGCGTAATCTATTCGGATTCGGCAGATAAGGCCGCTCGCTTTATCATGAATTGTAACCAACAAAAGATCCCTTTAGTATTCTTTCAGGATGTTACCGGATTTATGGTCGGAAGTCGCTCCGAACAGGGAGGCATCATCAAGGATGGCGCCAAAATGGTCAATGCGATGGCCAATTCGGTTGTTCCCAAATTTACATTTATCGTGGGCAACAGCTATGGTGCCGGTAATTATGCCATGTGTGGAAAAGCTTATGACCCACGTTTAATCTATGCATGGCCAACCGCACAAATGGCAGTCATGAGTGGCGCGTCCGCCGGGAAAACACTGTTACAGATCCAGGAAGCTGCATTAAAAGCAAAAAACATCGACCTCGCTGAAGAGGATAAGGATATATTATTAACGGAAATAGAAAAAAAATATAATGAACAGCTAAGTCCATATTATGCTGCTGCCAGATTATGGGTGGATGGCGTCATCGATCCTAAGGAAACACGCAAAATCATTTCCATGGGAATCGAAGCTGCTTCGCACAATGCAGATATCCCTCGCTATAATGTAGGGGTAATACAAGTGTGACTTGCTATATCGAATTTCGTCTAATTAACGAACAGGGATTGAGGATATGGTCTTTTTTTCGATTCAGGACAAGATCAGCCATACTCCTGCCCATTGCCTCGTGGAATCATCCACATTACTATCTCCTGCCGTTGTATTTAGATGCCGACGTCGGTGCTGCTCATGTGCCATTACATTGATTACCTTGTATTTAAGCGCTACAGCAAGATAGGCTTCGAGGCTACCCCGGACAATCAGGGATTCTCGTCGGATCCAAAGGTCGGCAAATATATCCTGCGCAAGTTCTTCAGCAATAGCTGGATCTTTTAGTTTGTTGGTGGCAGCTACGAAAAGCTTGCGCCAATAGCGGTTATATAAGGTTGTAAAAGCCGCTTTGTCGCCTTCACGCAGTTGCTCCAGTAAGTTATGTTCTTCGGATAACAGTGTGAAAGTCATGGATCATGTATTTTGGTTAGCCTACTAATATCTGTATTATCGACGAACTTTCAAAATAGGAAGGACTGTTACATTGTCTATACTAGCCTTTATGTAAATTAGCCGCATCACTTATTTCAACATATTCCTCCAAGCATCCCGGATTACGCATGACATCTTTAGAAACAGCTTTGTCCAACGGATAACCCGAAAAAATCTTCTTTATTGGTATTTCTAGCTTCTTGCCGCTTAGGGTATAGGGTATATCTTTTACCGCATAAAAAATATCTGGGATATGTCGGGGACTACATTGCTTTCGAAGTTCGCTTTTAATCGTATCGACAATATGATCTACTCGTTGGCCTGATTCCAACTGCAAAAATAAAATCATTTTACTTTCGCCTTTTTCACTATCAATAGCTATGACTAAACTATCACGGATACCACCTACCGCATGAACCACATTGTATATCTCCGCTGTACCTATACGGATACCACCTCGATTCAATGTCGCATCAGACCGGCCATACATCACGATGCCACCATGATCATTGATCAAAATCCAGTCACCGTGGCTCCATACCCCTTCTTGTTCCGAAAAATAGCTTTCCTTATATTTTAGATTATTCGTGTCGTTCCAAAAATAAAGAGGCATGGACGGCATAGGTTGTTTAATAATTAATTCACCTAGCTCATTATATACTTCCTGGTCTTCGTCATTCAATGAAACAATATCGGCCCCTAAAGTCCTACACTGAATTTCACCAGCATACACCGGTAAATAAGCACAACCGGATAGAAACGCACTGCATACATCCGTTCCCCCACTTAACGAAATAATATGGGCATCGGGAAATTTTTTCTGTAGATTTTCAAAAGTAGTCTCTGGTAATGGCGAACCTGTAGAACCAATAACTTTCGGTTGATAATCCTTAATTTCCAAATCATGTATGGTTGAAAAATAAGACGCACCGCCACCTAAATGTTGTACATCTGCACGTTTCACAAATTTCCAAAAATCTGCAGAATTGTTATAATGTATTGCACCATTAAATAAACACAGTGTGGCACCACATAATAGTGATGATAAGGCATAGTTCCACATCATCCAACCTGTGGTTGTGTACCACAGAAAGTTATCTCCCTCCTGCACATTTTGGTGAATAGCCAAGGCTTTATAATGTTCTAAAAGATTGCCTCCGGTACTATGGGTGATAGCTTTAGGATTTCCTGTTGTACCCGAAGAATATAAAATCCATATCGGATGGGCAAATGGTACCCGAATAAAAGTTAATGCTGTCGATTGGTAAATCGAAAACAGCTGTTCAAAATTTGAAGAACATACGTCTACGACAATTTCTAAGGTTCTAATCTCTTCTTTTAATTTCTTTAACGTTTCTTCTTTTAAAAAGGTCTTACCATTATATTGATAAGAAGTTTCGATAAATAAAACCTTTGGTTCTATTTGGGTAAACCGGTCTAAAATACTCCTATCGCCGAAATCCGGAGAGCAGCAAGACCATATTGCACCTAAGGAATTAACTGCTAAAAATAGTACTATGGTTTCGATTGTATTGTTTAATACGCCAACAACTCTGTCGCCTTCTTTGACACCCTTTTCCACAAGAAATTGTTGAAGAACGCTTACCTTATCAGCCAACTCTTTCCAGGATATTTCTATAAGTTCTTTTGTTTCGCTGGCATATTTCAGCGCAGGTCTTTCTGGATGGGCTTGTTTAAAAATATGTTCAGCATAGCTTAATGAAATTCCGTCAAACCAACGAGCTTCTATAAATGTGCCCGATCCCTTTTTCCATTTCAATACCTGATCATAGGTGCCTGAAAAGTCAACGTTAAAATAAGCAAGTAATGCCTCCCATAGATCTTCAGATTGATTTATGGACCATTGATGAAAAGCGGTATAATCTAAAAAACATCGTTTATAATTCTGTTCAACGTATTGTTGAAAACTATACAGTATGGATGATTTTATATATTTTTCAGATGGTATCCAGATAGGCTTTTTCATCTTGTTTACAAATGATTATTAGCCTAAAGATAGGGAAAATAGAGAATAGGTAGGTTAATTAATCTTTGCTTTAAGTTGACCGTCTTGATTAATTTCTAATGGATATTCTTGAATTTTTATACCATAACCATTATATATCCTTATTGTAAAATTCATTCCATCTTTCATCAACTTTCCACATGCTGGATATTTTTCATCGACTTGCAAAAGGATAGAAGGAATTTAATTTATTCATTACATTTTATTTTTAAAAGCATTCCAACCCTGGGCTTTGATTTCATGTACGTTTCCAGATTTAGAGATCATCATACATCCCGAATTGGCTTCCGTGATATGACCAATAACCGAAATATCCATTTGTCCTTTTATCTTATCGTAGTCGGATTGTGGTACAGTAAACAGAAGTTCATAATCTTCACCGCCATTCAACGCACATACCGTAGGATCCAATCCAAATTCTCGAGCGGTTTCATAAGTCATCGGATCGATAGGAATTTTATCCTCATACAATTTACAACCCACATTCGAAGCTTTACAGATATGTAGTATCTCGGAAGCTAATCCATCAGAAACATCGATCATCGCATGAGGTTTCACGTGCAACTCAGCCAATAGTTCTATAACATCCTTTCGTGCTTCTGGTTTTAGCTGACGTTCGACAATATAATCCTTTCCTTCCAGGTCGGGTTGTATATTTGGATTTTCTAAGAATATTTGCTTCTCACGCTCCAATAACTGTAAGCCCACATATGCACCACCTAAATCTCCCGATACGCAAAGCAAATCCCCCTCTTTTGCATCTGAACGATAAGCTATATTTTCTTCATCAGCATAACCAATACTGGTCACCGATATAACTAGACCTTGTGTGGAAGACGACGTATCTCCTCCAACCAGATCTACATTATATTTTTTACAAGCTATTAAAGCACCTTCGTAAATTTCTTCGACGGCCTCTAGTGGAAATTTAGACGATAAGCCGATGGAAAATGTAATCTGCGAAGCCATCCCATTCATCGCATAAATATCGGATAAATTAACCTGGACAGCTTTGTATCCCAAATGTTTGAGCGGAACATACCGTAAATCAAAATGCACATTTTCCAACAAAAGATCGGTAGAAATCAGCGTTTTCTTATTCGAGAAATCTAATACGGCTGCATCATCACCAATTCCTTTTATAGAAGATTTTTCTGTTAATTCCACCGTTTGGGTGAGATGTTGGATCAATCCAAACTCTCCCAACTCATTTATATCTGTTTTGTCTATGTTATCGAACATTTTTACGTTTTAAAAGAGCAAAGATTTAATACGATATCCTTTTTATAATCCTAATTGAGCTGATATTTCCAACATTCGCTCAATGGGTCTTCGCGCACGATTGATCACATCGTCTGAAAGGATAATTTCAGGTTGTTCGTAGTGCAGGCAGTTATATAGTTTCTCCAAGGTATTCAGTTTCATATGCGGACAATCATTGCATGCACAAGCATTATTCGGTGGAGCTGGAATGAATGTTTTATGTGGACTAGACTTTTGCATCTGGTGTAGAATACCAGATTCGGTAGCAACAATAAATGTTTGACTAGGATCTTCTATGGTAAATTTTAACATACCCGAGGTAGAACCTATAAAATCCGCCTGAGCCAATATATGATCTTCACATTCGGGGTGTGCTATAAATTTAGCATCTGGATATTCGTTTCGAAGATCTTCTATTTTCTCCTGGGAAAATATCTCATGTACCATACATGCACCATTCCACAAGACTAAATCTCTACCTGTTTTCCTTTTCACATAGTCGCCTAGATTACGGTCGGGACCGAAGATGATCTTTTGATTTTCGGGAAGACTTTCCACAATCTGTACAGCGTTACTCGAGGTACATACGATATCCGATAAGGCTTTTAGTTCTGCCGTACAATTGACATAGGTAATCACTAGGTGATCGGGATACTGTTCTTTAAACTTTGCAAACAGGTGTGGCGGACAACTATCCGATAATGAACACCCCGCTTTCAAATCGGGCAACAAGACTTTTTTCGAAGGAGAAAGAATTTTAGCAGTCTCCGCCATAAAATGTACACCGGCAAATACGATGACATCTGCATCCGTTTTTGCCGCTTGTTGTGATAAGCCAAGACTGTCTCCAATATAGTCTGCCAAGTCTTGAATTTCGGACTCTTGATAATAATGTGCTAGAATAACTGCATTCTTTTCCTTTTTAAGCCTTTTGATTTCATCTACCAAATCAAGAGTAGGATTTATTGGCACATCAATAAATCCTTTCGCCTGCAAATCTCTTTCAAAAGTTGTATTCATCTCTCTCTTCTTTTGTTATTTTGTCAAACCCTTTGACTACTTAACTCTACAAAAGTAATCAAAGAATTTCAAACGAAATTCACATTCCTTTTTTTCAATAAATAATAACTCTTTTATATAAAGAGAATCTTATTGTTTATTAGGATGTTGGTAATGGGGATAATTGTGTTATATAATACTTTCAAATAAGGATCTTAGTGTTTTATTCACATGTTATTCACATTATTTTAATATTATATAATTGATAGTCAGATATGTACTATTTTATGGATTATTTTTTCCATAGCTAAATGTTTGATTCTTTTTGGTTATCATTTGTTAATATTACCTTCACATTGTCGTAATACTGGTGGGTATTTGTGTACATTTTTTAGGAGTTGTGGAGTAATAGAAAGTTTTCATTTTTAATTCACCATTTATTTACAAGTTTTCCACATATTTTGTTAATTTGTTAATTCATATAAGGTTAAACAAATATTATGTCTTTTAGAAAAATAGACTTTTTGATTGTAGGATCGGGGATAGCTGGTCTTAGTTTTGCACTTAAGGCTGCTAAACTTGGTAAAGTGTTGATAGTCACGAAGTCTAATGAAGATGAATCCAATACAAAGTATGCCCAGGGAGGTGTTGCAGTGGTCACGGATCATACGGATAGTTTTGATAAGCATATTCAGGATACGCACGTGGCAGGGGATGGACTTTGTGATCCTGAAGTTGTGGAAAATGTCGTGAAGGAAGGGCCAGCTCGGATTGCAGAACTGATAGCTTATGGTACTTCATTTGATAAAGAGGATTCAGGGGAATATGATTTGGCAAAGGAGGGAGGTCATTCTGAGCATCGGATTTTACATTATAAAGATATTACGGGATATGAAATAGAACGTGCGTTATTAGCTAAGGTACATCAAGATCCAAACATTGAAATATTAACACATTACTTTGCGGTGGATCTTATTACACAACATCATTTAGGTATTCATGTAGACAAGAAATCTACAGATATAACGTGTTATGGCATATACGCACTTAACACCTATTCGAATGTTGTGGAAAAGATTTTGGCGAAAGTTACCTTAATGGCTACCGGAGGAGCGGGGCATATTTATTCATCAACGACTAATCCTACCATAGCAACTGGTGATGGTATCGCTATGGTGTATCGGGCAAAAGGTAAAATTAGGAACATGGAATTTATTCAGTTTCACCCCACAGCATTATATAATCCCAGTGAGTATCCCGCATTTTTAATATCGGAAGCTGTACGTGGTTTTGGTGGTATACTGCGTAGATCTGATGGAGTTTCTTTTATGGAGGAGTATGATGAAAGAGGTTCATTGGCGCCACGAGATATTGTCGCGCGGGCGATTGATGCAGAGATGAAGAAATCTGGGTTGGATCATGTTTATTTGGATATTACACATCGCTCGAAAAATGATTTGTTATCGCATTTTCCAAATATTTATGAGAAATGTCTTTCTATAGGATTGGACATGACGAAGGATTTTATCCCGGTAACGCCGGCGGCGCATTATTTATGTGGAGGAATAAAGGTGGATGCATTTGGTGCGACATCTATACATCATTTGTATGCTTGTGGAGAATGTTCTTCAACGGGTCTTCATGGGGCCAATAGATTGGCTTCCAATTCATTGTTAGAAGCAGCTGTGTATGCACACCGTATTTTCTTGGATGTGCGTTCTAAATTTGATGCGATAGATTTTCAGCAGGCTATACCAGATTGGGATGATTCGAATACCAAACTTTTGAATGAAGATATATTGGTGACACATAATCTGCGTGAGACACAAAAGTTTATGAGTGATTATGTAGGTATCGTTCGTTCAGATTTTCGTTTGGAACGTGCAATGAGAAGACTTGGGCTTCTGTATGAGGAAACAGAGTCTTTTTATAAGCGTACTCGATTGTCTGTAAAGCTTTGTGAGTTGCGAAATGTTATTCAGATAGCATACCTGATCGTGAAATCGGCTATGAGTAGAAAGGAAAGTAGGGGACTGCATTATACGACAGATTATCCAAAGCATGCAGATACGTTGAAAGATACTATTTTGTAGGTAGGGTATAACTTTAAAGCTATGGCAATTATACTACCTGTTGAAGATAAATTTCCTAGGATAGGAGAGGATACTTTTGTTGCCCCTAATTGCACTATTGTAGGAGATGTCCTTATTGGGAATCATTGTTCGATATGGTTCAATGCTGTTGTGCGCGGTGACGTCAATTATATTCATATTGGAGACTATACGAATATACAAGATAATGTGACTATTCACGGCACTTTCGAACGTAATGGTACGGACATAGGCAACTATGTAAATGTTGGTCACAATGCTATTGTACATGGATGTACTATACATGATCATGTCTTAATAGGAATGGGAGCTATTGTGATGGATAACGCCATTATTGAATCTCATGTAATTATTGCCGCCGGTGCAGTAATTTTAGAAAATACGAGATGTGAAACTGGTTATTTGTATGCAGGTGTTCCTGCTAAGAAAATAAAGCAACTTACGGACGAGCAACTGGCTTTATTACAAAAGTTGCCTCATAATTATGTCTTGTATAGCTCTTGGTTTAAAGAAAGTTAAGTATTTGAAGTTAATCAAATTTTATATCTAGCTTTTCATTTTGCTCCCAGTTGGCGCGTATGGTAAATGTTTTTTCAAAATACCAGATAGGTTCGGCCTGTGTTTGTGTGTAGTAATTTGCTCCATCCCATCTACCGTTATTGTTCAGGTCTTTTATGATACGTATACTATATTTTCCGCCTGGAAATTTTAAATAACTCATCGTATTTTGATTACGGATTATTTGACTATCGTATACATTCTTTTTTGATTCGTCGATAAGTTGCACAATATAATCGGTATCTTTTTCTAAACCATTTAACGCAAAAATGATATCGCCGTAGTTATCCGATTCATCCAAAGTAAATGTTCTTTTTGTTTCTTTGTTGGTATCATTAAATGGTGATAATATGGCATTTTCCTCGATAATTAACTCGTAATTTTTACTGGCTTTCCAGTTGTAGCGAATATGGTATAAGTTTCGGTTTAAGGTATCTTGTTGTAATTGGAAGTTTCTTCTGGATACCGAATCTTCCAGTAGTTGTATTTTGTTTTTATCTACGGATGTAATAGGCGTTTTTGAAGTAAGTGTGACATGCCTTATTTTATCTACTTTATTCGTGATATTGAAGAGAGGTAGAATTTCTTTTTCATATTTATCATTTTTACCTCTTCTTATTAATATGGTATCGAGTATATTTTGTTCGTTAGCTAACTGGAATTTTATAGAGTCAAATTCCAGTTTTTCAACAAAGACATAAGCTGAGTCATTTGTTTTGGAGAATCGGACAATTTTCGTAGGATCGAGGTCACTAGGATCTATAATATGCAACTCAGGGTTATCTAGCGGTTGATTGAATGTCAGTAATATAGAGGCATCCTTATCTATTTTCTTTTCTAAAGTTCTATACTCTTGAGGTTTCCCCTTCGAATATTCTATATGGATATTCGAAATATCTTTATCTAAAATGATACTATCCGATAAGAAGCCTAATAATTCATCCGGCCCATTATAAATTCTATCGTTATTTTGTTCTTTTAGGGCATAAATTCGGTAAATATCTTCACGTAAATTTCTAAATTGAAAGTTTCCTGAAGTATCTACAGTAGTAAAAATATTTGCTTTCTTTTTGCCAAAGATAGAATCCTGACGTGTAGGTATTAATAAGATCTTCACCTCTTTATCTTCCTTTTCATCGAAAACTTTGGTATACGCATTGGTTACAGATCCGGATATGGTTAAAGAGTCTAGTTCAGGCCCTGTGGCAAAAACGTAAGTGTAATTTACAATAGGATTTCCCTCATTGTAATCTACTAGACCTTTACCAAAGTTTATGGTGTATGTTGTATTTTCTTCCAGAGAGTCTGGTAAGATAATATGGAGTTTCTTTTTTCTTACTTTATAGTCTGGTTGCTTTTCGACATCGGGTGTTATACTGAATTCTTTATATTGATTATTTAATTTAATGAATTCATCGAATGTCAATACAATTTCTTTATCTGTAAAATTACGGGTGAGGTTTTCGGGAAATTCAGTTAGCAAGACAGGTGGTAAGGAATCTTTCGGTCCACCGGTAGGTCTTTGCATATTTGCACAGTGGAAAAATGTTAAGGATATAAGTGATATAAAGCACAGTAACACCAGTTTTTGAAATAACGTACTTTTAAGCGCTTTTGATGAATTATTTTCTTTTTTGATGTCAGTAGTCATAATTGTATGAAAAATGTCCTATATCGCTTTATTTTCAACCGTATAATTTTTATATTAAAACACTGATTATCAGTGTTTTAACTCATGTATACCATTAATACACTAATATCCGAGGGTGAGACACCAGAAATTCTTGATGCTTGGCCTAGGGTCCGTGGTTTTACTTTTACCAATTTTTCTCGTGCTTCTATTGATAATGAAGTAAGTGAAGAATAATCAAAATTAGGATTAATTTCTTTATCCTCCATTTTTTTCATTTTGTTGACGATTTCCATTTCTTTTTCAAAATAGCTATCGTATTTTACTTTTATTTCCGCTTGTTCAATAATATCTTCTTTGAAGGTTTTTAAAAATTCATTGAATTCAGTATTACCTTCTGCAATATGTTGGATACTCACTTGCGGTCGCGATAGTATATTGAACAGTCTAGCTTTTTGGGAAATGGGGGTAGAATTTTCGCGTTGTAATATGGGATTAATACTTTCTTTATCTATACTATGGTTTTTCATGTATTCCACGATAGCATCAGAATTTTTTATTTTTTCATTTACAGATTTTAATCGCTCATCGGAAACCAAGCCTAACTTATGGGCGAGTGGGGTAAGTCGTATATCTGCGTTGTCTTGACGAAGCAGTAGCCTATGCTCTGCCCGAGAAGTAAACATACGGTAAGGCTCTTCCGTTCCTTTGGTAACGAGATCATCTATCAGTACCCCGATATAGGACTCTGATCTTTTCAGTATGAGTTCGTGTAAATCGTTTATACGCTGATGTGCATTCACACCAGCTACAAATCCTTGTGCACCGGCTTCCTCATAACCTGTGGTACCATTTATTTGTCCGGCGAAAAAGAGATGTTTTACGCGTAATGTTTCTAATGTCAAGTCCAGTTGCATAGGAGGGAAGTAATCATATTCTATGGCATAACCTGGTCTGTAAAGTTTAGCGTTTTCAAATCCTGGTATAAGACGTATCGCTTTCTGTTGTACATCCTCTGGTAGTGATGTAGAAAATCCATTTACATAAATCTCAACTGTTTTGAAGCCTTCCGGTTCGACAAAGATTTGATGTCGGTCTCGTTCAGCAAAGCGATTTATCTTGTCTTCTATAGATGGACAGTATCGTGGACCTAAACCCTTAATACGTCCAGTGAACATCGGCGATTTTTCGAAACCAGTTTTAAGAATTTCGTGTACCTTATCGTTGGTATAAGTGATCCAGCAGCATCGTTGTTCGTTAGGAATGTCTATTTCTGTATAAGAGAATCTACCTCTTTTTTCGTCTCCCCATTGTTCCTCCATAAGGGAATAATTCAAACTTCTGCCATCTACTCTTGGAGGAGTTCCGGTTTTCATACGCCCAGATTCAAAGCCTAAGGAGACTAATTGTTCGGTTAATCCAGTTGCAGATTTTTCGCCTGTGCGGCCACCACCGAATTTCTTTTCGCCTATATGAATGATGCCATTTAGAAAGGTACCGTTTGTTAGGATTACGGCGTCGGCTTCTATGCGTATTCCTAGCGAAGTGATGACACCCTTTGCTTTTCCATTTTCTACGATGACTTCTTTGACGGTATCTTGCCACATGTCTAGATTAGGCAATGCCTCTAATTGTAACCGCCATTCTTCCGCAAAGCGCATCCTATCGTTTTGCGTACGGGGGCTCCACATAGCCGGACCTTTCGATTTGTTAAGCATCCTAAATTGTATCGTAGATTTGTCTGCTATTACTCCGGTATAACCTCCCATAGCATCTATCTCGCGTACGATTTGTCCTTTTGCTACACCTCCAATTGCTGGGTTACAACTCATCTGAGCAATGACACCCATATTCATTGTAATAAGCAGGGTGGAGGATCCCAGATTAGCTGCTGCTGCTGCTGCCTCGCACCCGGCATGGCCTGCACCTACTACAATTATATTATATTTATTAAACATATTCAGCATTTTGTTCCACGTGGAAAAACTAGATTAACAGACGTTGTTTCACGTGGAACGGTTACACGTATTCTCCTAATTCCAACCAGCGCTCGGATTTTTTGTCGAGCATGTTTTGAATTTTTTCTATTTCTTCAGCATTTTCGGAAATCTTAATATGGTCCGTTAGCTCGTTTAGTAGTTTTGTTTTTGCCAGTATAGTTTGTTCCAATTCAGCAATATCAGCTTCCAATTGTTCATACTCCCGTTGTTCTTTATAGGTGAGCTTTCTTTTTATCTCTTCCTCTTGGTGTATTTCGATTTTATTTCTATTTGCTGCCTTTTTTGATTTTAAAGACTCTTTCTCTTCTTTTAATTTTTGCTCCTGTTCAAATTTAAAATCAGCATAGTTGCCATTGTATATGGTGACTTCTCCTCCTCCTTCAAAAATAAAAAGTTGTTCTGTGAGCTTATCTATTAGATAACGATCATGCGATACGAGAAGGAGAATGCCAGAAAAATTAAGTAAAAACTCTTCAAGGATATTTAATGTATCAATGTCTAAATCATTTGAAGGTTCATCTAAAATTAAGAAATTAGGATTAGCCATCAATACACGCATGAGTTGTAATCTTTTTTTCTCTCCGCCGCTCAGTTTGTTTACAAACCCAAATTGCTTTTCTGGTGGAAATAAAAAGAGCGTTAATAATTGAGATGCGGTAATCGTATCGCCATTGGCCATCTGTATATAGTCGGCAACATTTTTTACAACATCCAACACGCGATCCCCCTCACTGAATTGTAGTCCACCTTGTTTATAGTAACCGAACTTTGTCGTTTCTCCAACTATGATAGCCCCCTGGTCCGGAGATATTTGTTGTGTAATCAAGTTTAGAAAGGTACTTTTCCCTGTTCCATTTTTTCCTGCGAGACCGATACGATCGCCCTTCTTAAAAATGTAGGAAAAGTCTGAGATAATTGTATTATGGTCAAATGACTTACTTACGTTTTCAATTTCTAATATTTTGGAACCTTGTCGAGAAACCTTTACACTGAGTTGAACTTTGTCGTGTTGACGAGGTCCTTTTGATTTTTCTTCTAGCTCATAAAAGGCGTCAATTCTGGCCTTTGATTTTGTACCTCGGGCTTTGGGTTGCCTACGCATCCATTCGAGTTCCGTGCGCAATAAATTTCTAGCTTTTTCTGCACTCAGGGTGTCATTGTATTCGCGATCTGCTTTTTTTTCTAAGAAATAGGCATAGTTTCCCTTATAGTTGAATACACTGCCTTTATCAAGCTCGCGTATTTCTGTAGATAAATTATCTAAAAAATACCTGTCGTGGGAAACTGTAATTAGGGTCTTTTGACCTGTAGTGAACAGTTTTTCCAGCCATTCTATCGTCTCTATATCCAAATGGTTGGTCGGTTCATCCAGAATATAAATATCTGGCTCATCGATGAGGAGTTTGGCAAGAGATAGTCTTTTTTTCTGTCCTCCAGATAAATCGCTAATGCGTTGATTATAATTCGTAATCTGAAGACGGTTTAAGATCGTCTTGATATTATGTTCATATTCCCAAGCATTCAAAGCGGTAAGTTTATCGCTTAAATCAGCCAATTTTTTTTCATCAATAATCTCATTATCAATTACTTCCTCGTAATCCTTAATAAGTTGTTGCTGTTCATTGTCTGCGCTAAATATGAAATCGTTGATGGTATTTAATCCATCAAAATTAGGATCTTGTGCAAGATACCCTACTCTTATACCCTTTTCTTTTACAACACGCCCTTCCTGTGCGGGAAGGATCTCGGCTAAGATTTTTAAAAGAGTAGACTTTCCTGTTCCATTGATACCTACTAATGCAACCCGGTCTCCTTTTTGTAAAGAGAAATTCAGGTTTTTAAATAACCATCTATCATGGAACGAATGACCAACTAGTTCTGTACTTAAGATACTCACGCTAATTTTTTTATTTCTTCAGATTTATATATATGTACTCCATCGATAGAAGAGGTCGCCGCAGTGAGCATAGCTCTGGCGACCGTTTCAGCAGAAATACTTCGAAAATGTTTCAAGGATCCTAGCATAAATATATTAAATATAGGGCTTAGCTTTTGAATGATGCTTTCCGTCAATCGATGTTCTTTTCTTTTTCCGATCAATAAGGACGGTTGGAAAATATAAGTGTGGGTGAAATTTAAGTTAATAAGACTCTGTTCTACTTCACCTTTCAATTTTAAATAGAACTGTTTGGAATTCATATTAGCTCCTATACTCGACACCAGACATACTGTGTTACATCCATTTTTTTGAAGTAATTGAGAAACAAGGATCGGATAGTCGTGATCTATCTTATGATACACATCCTTATCCGGAGTTTTAGCTTGCGTGGATCCTATACAAGAGAACAACACGTCTACTTTCAGATCTTTTATTTTGTCTTCAACATTGTAGATATCTGCAAATATCTGTACCAATTTCGAACTTTCTTTGTTCACACCCTTTCTACTTACGGCAAATACAGACCCATATTTATCGTTTTTCAGCAACAAATCCACAACAATTTCCCCAATAAGACCATTGGCACCTAATACTAGTGCTGTTAACTTTTCCTGAACCATAGACAAATACAAAAGTAAGTAAATATTCGTTTTTAGTTTGTTAAAAAAACGAGGCCCAGACCCATTTTCCAATAATCCAAATGAGAAAGAAGGTTCCCAAGCACAAAACGAACAAAATAACCAATATAACGATCAATATTCCTTTTGCATTTCCCTGGTGTTTGTTTTCGAAATAATGTTCGCGAAGGAGTTTCACATTCTTTTTATTGGCTTTATGAAAGAAGTCAAAGGCATAACCGAATAGAGGAATAGCTCCTATTATAGCGTCTAATAAGCTATTTAAAAGCATTTTCACGACAACTTTGGAGCCGGCGCCATTCCGAAGCATGACGAGAACTAACAGCAATGACGTCCCGAATGCAATAAACTGACCGCCATAGGGGATTAAATTTAAAAGAGGGTCCAGTCCAAACCGAAACCCCAAAAAATTAAATTTGTCATCTAACAAAGAAGAAATGCGGTCGAGCCGAGAGAAGTCCTTCTTCCGTCTTTCCTCTTTTTGAAGATCATATTTATCCATTATTTCAATTCAAATACGCCGTCTACATAGCAAGTGAGCTTAAGCGGACGAATATCTATATTCAGACTTTCAGCTTCCATACCAGCAGTGCTGTCAAGACTTGCTGCTTTTGCATACATACGAGGTACAGGAATAAGATCATTAAAATTAATGCTGCTGTTGTCATTAATGACCAATACCTTTCCAACCGACTGGCCATCTGCTGCCGCCAGGATTTCTGCATTGTAACGAGCATCTTTAACAGCAGCTGTTTTGAGTTCTTTTTCTATTTCGCGTTTTTGCGTATGGTCGTAGCCACTAATGGAAGTACTTTGGAGTCCCTGTGGGTCAATCTTATCCATCATACTGTTCAATCCACTCAGATTGGTCACTTTTATGCGATACTGACGAGACTGGAGGAGTTCGTTATTTTTCTTTTTCGTATCGTAATTGTAACTATAAATGTTTTGTATCGTGAAGTCTTCTTTTTTTACACCAGCCGCCATGGCTGCATCGAAAAGCTGCTTTTCTAAAGTTTCAATGAAGACTTTCTTTTTTAAATTTCCGTCCATGTAGAACTCTTTGAGACTGATCGAAAGGTAAATAATATCTGGCGTTACCTCGCGTTCGGCATAGCCTTTTGTAGCCACTTTCCGACTACTTTCAACATTTATGTTTTGCGCATTTGCCATAGCTACATGTGCTATGAATAGTATTAAAATAAGTCCTTTTTTCATGATTTCTATGTGTTGTTAAGCTGTTTCTAATAGGATAGACAAAGAAAATGCCATAATGTTTAAACAGATTTTTTTTAAAAAAATAAAGCAATTGATTTTTAAATATTATCTTTAAAAAAAATACAATAAAATAATGCAAGAAGGTAAAGTAAAATTCTTTAATGAGACCAAAGGTTTCGGTTTCATCATCCCATCATCAGGCGAGAGCGAAATTTTTGTTCACGTTTCAGGATTAGTCGACAAAATTCGTGAGGGCGATGACGTATCTTACGAAGTTGAACAAGGCCGTAAAGGTCTTAACGCGGTAAATGTAAGAGTTATCTAAGCATAGATTTTCTAAATATATTTATTGTGAAAAAGCCCGAAAATTGCGATTTTCGGGCTTTTTTATTCTTGGAAAAGTTGTTGTATTTTAAAAACGATTAATATCATCCCGTTGGCCGACAAAGGAATTCTCTCTATCGATTTCTTTGGGATCTGGACCAAATTCATTGGGCCCTGTATCTCCTTCAAGAATAAGCAAATAAAGAATATATAGGTTTACAATAGGAATAAAACTGAGGATGACATACCAAGTCGGTTTACCGGTGTCATGCAAACGGCGAACTGTAACAGCCAAACTCGGGATTAATAATGCGATGGAAGCAATCCATATGACGAAACTTAATAAACCACCTAGGATACTGCTCACCCAGGAGATAATACCGATAACGATGGATAAAGCAAAAAAGATAAGGATGACGTATAAAGTATACATCCAGTATTCTTTCCGACGCGCTCGTCCTTCAAAATTAGCGTAGTTGTCGCGAACGACTTTTAAGAACCATTCCATAGATTTTTGTTTTAGTTAGTGAAGTGTGTGAAAAATTTGGTACAAACTTTTATCAAAAATAATCTATTTTTTGAAAAATGGAAATTTAATGAAAAATTTCTTCCAACACTTCCAGCGAATTAACGGTTCCAAAATTATCTGCATGTAATCTATAAAAATTGACAACCTGTCTTAAGATGTGCAAGCGATCTTCTTGCTTCATTTTAATTAGAGCTGCCTCATCATAGCTGCTACCCAATACGGCATGGAACAGCGAAGTGTGGGGCTCTTGCAGGACATAAGTATGAGCAGGAAGGTTATAGGTAAAGACGCCTTCAGCGAGATCAAAATAAGGTGTTTTTTCAGGTGTGAAAGTGGGCAGATAACCCAAGAACCGACTTAATTTCATCAGAAAGCAAAGATGAAAATTGGAAACAGGTGACCGTGTCTGGTCAAGCCAGAGTACAGATTGATGAATGAAATGAAAAAGGTGGCTGTCCGACTGTTGGTGTTTTAAGACTTTAAACAACACCTCATTCAAAAACAGGGCAATAGAGCTTTTTATAATATCGATGGGGATTTCTTGAAGAACCGGTGTTTGCTGGGCCTCTTTAATACGCTGCAGAGTAGAGGTCTCTTTAACATATACAATCATTTCCAAAAGATGAAGCGGCTGGAGCATATTGATATGGATTTTGGCCTTTGGTTTCTTTGCTCCATGGACGATATAGGATTGTAAACCAAATTCTTCCGTGAATATCTGGACTACGACACTATTTTCAGCGTAATTAGATACCTTTAAGACAATACCTCGGGTTTTGGCGATCATTATTCTTTCCTATCTAATTTTATTGTTGCCCTTTTCCAGATTGTGAATTGTTGAAAACTATTTCATCGCTCACAAACAAAGATAGTACTATAAAACATATACATTTGTATAAGCCTTTCCGTTTGGGATTATTTTTTATTAATTCTTCTCTTCTGTTGTAAATCCAAAAAGAAATATAGATATTTGCAAACTCTTTGCAGAATATGCATAGGGGTTATCGTGTAACTAGACAACATTAAAAATAAATACCATGTCAAGAATTTGTGATTTAACAGGCAAAACGGCATTAAACGGAAATAAGGTTTCGCACTCAAATGTTAAGACCAAACGTAAGTTTTACCCAAACTTGCAGACCAAACGTTTCTTTATTCCAGAAGAAGATCGTTGGATTACTTTGAAAGTATCAACTTCCGCAATCCGTACAATTAACAAGAACGGCATTTCTTCCGTTATCGATAAATTTATCAAAAAGGGATACGTTTAGTAGAAACGTGCCTGTTAATTGGATATTTTAATGAACATTAAATCCGCCAGCTGGCAGATTATAATAATATAAAACAATGGCTAAAAAAGGAAATAGAGTACAAGTAATCTTAGAGTGTACTGAGCACAAAGAAAGTGGTCTTCCAGGGATGTCTCGTTACATCACTACAAAAAATAAAAAGAACACTACGGAGCGGTTAGAACTGAAAAAGTTCAATCCTGTACTGAGAAAAGTAACGGTACATAAAGAAATTAAATAATTCATCGTGTTAGCGTTTTGCTAACAGTTTAAAAATACAACAATACCATGGCAAAGAAATCGGTAGCATCCCTACAAAAAGGTGGTGGTAAAGAGTTTACTAAAGTGATTATCACGACTAAGTCTGCAAAAACAGGCGCATATGCTTTCAAAGAAAGTATGGTACACAACGATAAAGTAAAAGAAGTTGTGGCTGCTGGAAGCAAATAAGCAGAAAAATTCTTTTTTAAAGTTTTTCTTTAAAAATTTAGAAAGCCGTTTTGGTATAGTCGCCGAAAGGGCTTTTTTGGTATATTTCCTCTATGAGAAAGCCCTTAGCGGCAGAGGATAGCTATCATAAATTCACTTTTATATGCTTATATTGCACATAAAAGTGAATTTATGTAGGTTTGGATTCTTGGAGCAATGATAGAAGAGCAAAGACAAAAGAATAGGACAAACAACACTTAGGTTTTTGATTTTGCAGTTTAAATTTTAATTTGTCAAGATGGGATTATTTGATTTTTTCAAGAAGAAACAAGACACACCAGAAGCTCAAGAGGCTTTAGATAAAGGGTTGGAAAAGACCAAAGAAGGCTTTTTGTCCAAGATCACCAAAGCTGTTGTTGGAAAGTCTACTATAGATGATGAAGTCCTGGACAATTTGGAGGAAGTGTTGGTAACGTCAGATGTTGGTGTAACAACAACATTGAAAATAGTTGATCGTATTCAACAGCGGGTTGCTCGTGATAAATATATAGGTACGGATGAACTCAACCAGTTGCTCAAGGAAGAGATTCAAGAGCTGTTGGCGGAAAACAACAGTAACGATTTCGAAAAATTTGAGTATGGTGATCATAAACCCTATGTTATTATGGTTGTTGGTGTTAATGGTGTGGGTAAAACAACAACCATCGGAAAACTAGCCCATCAGCTGAAAGAGGCCGGCAACAAAGTTGTATTGGGCGCAGCGGATACTTTTCGTGCTGCCGCTGTAGACCAAATTAAATTATGGGCAGAGCGTGTAGGCGTACGTGTAGTTGCTCAAGCCATGGGCTCAGATCCTGCGTCAGTAGCATTCGATACGGTACAATCTGCTGTTTCGAATGGCGATGATGTTGCGATTATTGATACGGCAGGACGTTTACACAATAAGGTTGGGCTTATGAATGAGCTGGGTAAGATAAAGAACGTTATGCAAAAGATTGTTCCCGGAGCACCTCATGAAATACTTTTGGTATTGGATGCCTCTACCGGACAGAATGCGATCGAGCAGTGTAAGCAATTTACAGAGGCTACAGATGTCAATGCCTTAGCCTTGACAAAATTAGATGGTACGGCTAAAGGAGGGGTGGTCATCGGTATTTCGGATCAATTTAAAATACCTGTGAAATACATTGGAGTTGGTGAAAAAGTGGGAGATTTACAGCTTTTTAATAAGCGAGAATTTGTTGATTCACTTTTTAAGTAAGAGACCATAAACAAGGTGAACGAAGGAGACCGATTTAGCTCTTCCGCTCACTACGCAATACTACATTAATGAAAACAAAACAAAGCAAGGTTACTGTGAAGGAAAGTAAACCTCGGGTAAATGTCGTGACATTGGGCTGCTCCAAGAATATCCACGATAGCGAGGTATTGATGGGACAATTGAAAGGTAGCCAAGTTGATGTCGTGCATGAGGCAAACGATATACAGACAGATGATATCGTTGTCATCAACACCTGCGGCTTTATAGATAATGCTAAACAAGAATCTATTGATACCATATTACAGTTCTCGGAATTAAAAGATCAGGGAAAGATTAAAAAGGTGATCGTTACAGGTTGTTTATCCGAGCGGTATAAGCCAGAATTACAGGCTGAAATTTCCAATGTCGATGCGTATTTTGGCACCAATGATCTTCCCGATTTATTATCCACTATAGGTGTAGATTATCGTCACGAATTGTTAGGCGAGCGTTTGCTGACCACTCCGGCACATTTTTCCTATTTCAAGATAGCAGAAGGATGTAATCGACCCTGTTCCTTCTGTGCTATTCCGTTAATGCGGGGTAAACACGTTTCAAAAAGCATAGAAGACCTCGTTCGCGAAGCGAAGTTCTTGGCATCAAACGGAACAAAAGAGCTTATTCTTATCGCGCAGGACCTCACCTATTATGGTCTCGACATTTATGGAAAACGAAATTTGTCTGATCTCCTTCGTCATCTCTCAGATGTAGATGGTATAGAATGGATACGGCTCCAATATGCTTATCCTTCCGGCTTCCCGATGGATATCCTAGATGCTATGAATGAGCGTAGCAATATCTGCAATTATTTAGATATGCCCTTGCAACACATATCTGATCCGATGTTGAAATCTATGCGACGTGGCACAACGAAGCAAAAGCAAATAGATTTGGTTAACGCAATCCGTGATAAGGTTCCCGATATCGCACTACGCACAACGTTGATCTGTGGGTATCCTGGTGAGACAGAGCAGGATTTCAACGAAATGTTAGACTGGGTAGAGAACACTCGTTTTGACCGTCTTGGCTGTTTTACGTATTCCCATGAGGAGAAAACACATGCTTACTTGCTGGAAGATAATGTGCCTGCACAAGTAAAGCAAGACAGGGTAGATGCCATAATGGAGATTCAACAAGGTATTTCCTATGAAATCAACCAAGCGAAAGTCGGCGGTACTTATAAAGTGTTGGTCGATCGAGTTGACGGAGATTATTTTATAGGACGGACAGAATATGATTCGCCAGAGGTGGACAACGAGGTGATATTAAGTGCGAAAGCAAGCTATGCCCGTATAGGCGATTTTGTACAGGTGAGCGTGGACCGTGCGGAAGATTTTGATTTGTACGGAACTATTGTAAAATAAAGAACGGGTTTAGTTGATGACCTTTTGGTTTAGTTTTTGTTAGCATATCTGAAAGTCATGAAATAGTAAACCTAAAACAAGAAAAGATATGCATTTGTGGAATAAAAAACACGTATTATTAGCAGTTATAGTCGTGATGTTTTCAGCATGTAATCGATATTATTACCAACCGAATGCTGTGAATGCTCCGATGTTAAAAGAACAAAATGACCTAAAATTAGGTTTGAATGGCAGTTTTGGCAATGAAGAGATAGATGATAGCTATAACACCAGTTCAAACATTAATTTCCATGCGGCTTATTCTCCCATTAAGTATGTAGGATTAATGACTACCTTTTCTAACTATAAATATGATTTTAGGGAAGAGGACGCGGCTGCAGGAGATGTAGATGCACATGCCACGCTATTTGAGGGAGGTGTTGGAGGATATTATCCTTTGGCGGAAAATGATAGAGGGCTAAAACTTGTCGCTGATGCCTATGTCGGATATGGTGGTGGAAAACTGAATAGTGATGTGAAGATGGATTTCAACAGATTGTTTATCCAGCCTGGCCTTAACTTGACCTTCCCCTTTTTTGATGTAGGACTGGCCGCGAGAATATCAGGAATAAAGTATCAGAATTTTGATCCCAATGGAATGCCAGCGACCTACGTGGAGTCCAAGGGGCTGACAAATATTACAAATGACAGGCACTTCTTCTTTGAGCCGGCATTGACCATGCGTGGAGGCTATAAATTTATCAAAGGTCAGCTTCAGATTGTTAAAAGTGCGGCGTTTGAAAATATTCCATGGAATGCAGACGGTACGATGGTAACGATGGGCGTACATTTTTCACTTGAGGAATTCTGGAAAAAGTAGCCGCCAGACCGGCTTATACGGTTTTTACAAACTTTTCGTCGTAGTTTTCGATATCGATGATATAATGATTTTGTATTAAGAAATCATATAGCGGCTTTGCTTCGGGCGATACATGAAGATTTTTTGATGTGACGATTTCATTATTTTTCTTATCCAAATATGGGTAAGCATAAAGTTTGACATTCTTGCTAAACATCCCTGAAATGTAGGATAAAAGCTCATTGGTATAATGTTCCTTGTTGTAGTTTTCAGAGTTGAATATATTCCGTAGGTTCGAGACGTTAGTTGCAATCCCTACATTCCTAGGCTTGAATGTCTTGACAAACTCTGCAAGATGGTTATTTCGTCTAAAATTGGAAACCATGATATTGTTTCCTGTGGAACAAAGTAGCTCCGCACGATCCGCGAAATACTTTAAGTCCTCACTGGTTAAGTCGAGGTTCTCTTCAAGCACATTTCCCATCAAAACTTCTATTAAAACGACTACATCTTCTGCTTTGGCACCTGTGTTTTTCTTGAATTGATCCACGGCTAAGTTGAAGAGGTCGAAGTTGGGTAACGATTTCTGACGATATTTTGTACGGAGAATAATAATATCTTTTTTATATAGATAATCCTTGATTTGCGCGGCTTTACCGTTAGGTTTAAATATGGCAGCATTAGCAAAACCCTTGGCAATCAGGTATAGGTTAAGTAGACGACCATTGGTGCTTTCAAAAACAGGACCACTTACTTTTACCAGATCAATCTCTACCGAGCCTATGGAAAGATTATCTACCAACGATTCGATCATGGTTTGCTGGTCATCTGCATAATAATAAGCTGCAAATACCAAGTTTACGCCTAATATTCCTAATACTTTAGATTGTAAGCGTGTATCGCTATCCAACAATCGGACATGAATAATAATATCATTCGTTGGACCATCCACTTCATGTTGAAACCGTATCCCTAACCAACCGTGTGGATCATTGGTTTTCGTAAAATTCAATGTTGTGACCGTATCCGCAAAAGCAAAAAACCGCTTGGAGCTGTATTTCTGGCCATGCAAGCGCTCGGTGAGTAGCTTAAATTCGTGGCTCAACATTTTTGTTAATCGGGCACGACTCACATACCTTTTGGAGTCTTCTACCCCATATATCGCATCACTGAATGCCATATCGTATGCCGACATGGTTTTGGCAATCGTTCCAGATGCCGCTCCCGCTTCGAAGAAGTTACGCGCAACTTCTTGTCCTGCTCCAATCTCTGCGAATGTGCCATAAATCTCCCCATTTAGGTTAATTTTTAACGCTTTTCGTTTCGTTTCAAAAATCTCTCTGGCCATAAGACAAAGGTACGAAAACAGATGAGATTACTGTAAAAGCCCCAGCTTCAAAAACGCATAGAATAAGGCAGAAGAGTGAAGAGCTTGACCGAGCTGATTATTGAATAAAAAAGATTTAGCCTCCTCTATGCTCATCTCGACGACTTCGATGTCTTCCGAATCATCCAGTTGCTGATCCTGTATCTTTTTCCCTCCTTGCAATAAGTAGGTATAGGTGATGTTGCCACTTGTTGCCGGGTTGGCGAACAGCTCACAGACATATTCGATGGAATCAAAGGCATACCCCGTTTCTTCGAGCAATTCACGACGCGCAGCCACTTCCGGGTCTTCATCCTTTTCTACCACTCCTGCAGGTAACTCGACTAGAATTGTCCCAGCACCATGGCGGTACTGCTTTACAAAGAGAACGGTATGGTGTGCCGTTATGCCTACCATATTAACCCATGTCGGGTATTCCAGCACATAATACTCTTCTTTTATATTACCATTCGGTAACTGCAACTTGTCTACACGTAAGGTTGCCCACGGTCTTTGAATAATATAGCTCGAATCGAGCAAAGTCCACTTTTCCATCATTAATCTTTCACAATATCAGCCATGATGTTCTTCACCTTATCATTTAATTTCTGTGCGATAGTCGCATACTGCGAGATATCAATAAGACTTTCCCGAACAGAACAGTAAAACTTGATCTTCGGTTCTGTTCCCGAAGGTCTGGCCGAAATCACGTCACCATCTACGGTAATGAATTGTAAAACATCCGATTTTGGAAGTGCTATTTCTGTTTTCTCCCCCGAGGATATATGTATTACTTCTCTTCTTTCATAGTCGCGGATCTCTTTAATCGGAACGCCGCCTATAGATTTTGGAGGGCTATTTCTTAAATCAAGCATCATTTGCGTGATTTGTTCTGCACCAGCTTTCCCCTTTCTTGTTAGCGAAATCAATTTCTCTTGATAGAAGCCATATTTACGATAAAGGTCTACTAAGACATCAAAAAGAGATAAGCCTTCACTCTTGAAATAAGCAGCCATTTCGGCAATAAAGGCACAAGCGTTTACCGCATCCTTGTCGCGCACCAAATCGCCAACTAAGAAGCCGTAACTTTCTTCTCCGCCAACGAGATATTTCTCGCTTCCCAACAAGTTCGTCATGACTTCTCCAATATATTTAAAACCAGTTAAGGTCTCGTAGGAATTCACATGAAAGCTAGTCGCTATATCGGCGATGAGGTTCGTTGTAACGATGGTCTTGACGATGTAATCGTTCTCTTCCAGTTCTCCCTTTGATTGCTTCGAAGAAAGCACATAGTAGGTGAGCAGGCTGCCGATCTGATTACCATTTAGTAGCTGGTACTCCCCCTCGTTATTTTTAACAGCCAGACCGACTCGGTCTGCATCCGGATCTGTAGCCATGATGATATCGGCCCCTACCTCTTGTCCTGTCTTTTTTGCCATGGACATCGCCTCCTCTTCCTCCGGATTAGGGTACACTACCGTTGGGAAATCCCCATCAGGCTTCGCCTGAGCATCTACGATGATGACATTCTCAAAGCCCCAAGCCTCCAGCATTTTGGGTACGATTGTAATTCCTGTTCCATGTATAGGAGAGTATACGATCTTAAGATCTTTTTCCGCTTTCACCGTCTCCGGGTGTATACTTAGTCGCTTATTTGCTTGGATATAGAGGTCATCAAACTCCTCGCCAATCAAATGAATGTTATCGTCTATCCGACCGAATTTGATTTCTGAAACTGACTGGATGGCATTGACTTCCTCAATAACATTCTTGTCATGCGGAGCAACCAGTTGCCCCCCATCATTCCAATATGCTTTAAAGCCATTGTACTCCTTTGGATTGTGCGACGCCGTAAGCATTACCCCACCTTGGCATGCAAAGTGACGCACCGCAAAAGATAGTAAAGGTGTAGGGCGTAAGTTCTCAAATAAATAAACAAGAATATCATTTGCAGAAAATATATCAGCGACCAAATGGCCAAAATGTTGAGAGTAGTTACGGCTATCGTACGAAACAGCTACCTTAATCTGTTGATTGGGAAATTGTTTTTTCAAGTAATTCGCCAGTCCTTGTGTAGCCTTACCGATCGTGTACTTATTCATTCTGTTGGATCCGACACCCATTATTCCCCGCAGCCCCCCTGTGCCAAATTCCAATTCTTTGTAGAAAGAATCAACTAACTCCGTTTCTTCTTTATGATCAATCAACTTTTGAATATGGTCTACTGTCTCTTGATCATACTCCGGAGACAACCATTTATTAATACGATCTTGTGTTGTTTTTTCTATATTCATAGTGGAAATATTGTCGAGTAAATATAAAAACCTTTTGTAAGAAAGATCTCTTTTGGAACATTTTTAAGCATCGCAACCTCCATATGCTCTATCCAATACAGACACATACCATCGGCCTTTGTATTTTTGAACATGAAAGACCAATGGGTTTTTGGCAGTAACAATCACACGAAAACTCGCGTTCTCCCTGTTTCTTATTTCTTCGAGCGCTGCACGACTGTATGTAGCTTCGTTGAATTCCTTTTCAAACAAAGCAATTTGAGTCAATTGAGTAGGATGGATCGTGGTGTCACAGACAAGTCCTTGTTTATCCCATTTTTCTGTTCCACAATCGAATTTCGGCAAGGAACCGAATGTTAGTGCATACGTGTTTTCCAGCGATGGATAAGGGTAATAATCCGGCACGGGATGAGCCAAGTCTATACTATCAACGGTTATAAAGTTATCCGAAGCACCAGGGCGATAAATAATTGTTAAGCCCAACTCCGCGTGTAAAAGGCTGTTTAATTTGGCTTCGTCCTGACTGGCATAAGCCCGAACAAACCGTGTAATTACTTCCGAAAGATCTTGCAGTTCTTCCACATCATTTGACAAGATATGAGAAACGCTGTCTTGTGGGTTTTCACTAGTTTTTTTATTACTCCGATTGCAAGCAGACAAAATCAATAGGGATACAAAAACAACAACAATAATTTTTTTCATTGGAATAATTTTAATCTATCCTTTGCGTTGTGTAAGGTTTTCAATGATTGTTTTTAAGATGGACCGTGTACTTGGCTTCCACCATTGGGCCAAAACCTGACCGATCGCTTCGTCATGATTTTGGGTGAGATTTGCCAGTAGTTCCTTTCTAAAATTTTGCTTTGTATTTTGCCAGGCATTTCTTTCAAACTGCATTACACTTTTCACTTTTCGTAGAGCGGCATTTTGAATACGGGCCAAGGCAACAACCTCGTCCACTAACCCTATAGACAGCGCTTCCTGAGGATTGAAAAGACGGCCCTCTAATAAACTACGATAGGCTTGTCCATTGCCCAACCAAAAAGCGTAGAGCTTAAATATACTTTCGGGCACGGTGAGGCCGATTGAAACTTCATTTAACCCAATGATATAATCACCCTCGGTCATAATCCTATAATCACAGCACAATGCCAACACACAACCTCCTGCTGGGCTATGACCGGTAATCGCCGAAACAGACGGTTTGGGAAAAGCCATAAATTTTTGTAGCAACACCAAGAACCTATTCCAAAAGGCCCTCATTGCTTCTTCATCGTAATCATACAAGGTTATCAAGTCCAGCCCGGCAGAGAAGAAACCCTCTTTTCCAGACAGAATGAGTCCTTCGATAGCAGGATCTTGTGCGGCAGAATCTATCGCCTCGATAAGCTCATTGACAACCATAATATCTATGGCGTTCGATTTTCCTCGATCCAGTAAGATATGATAGATATGATCCTCCGTTCTTGTTCGCAAAAAATTCATAATTCTTCCTAAAAGATAAACACGATAAGCAGCCTATTGTTCAGCAGGTGAAAAGATCTTGAACAAGTTTATGCCGCCAAAAATACGTTATACAATTTATTTCACCTCAAATAGTAGTGATCTCCGCCCCACCCTTCCTGTTAAGTCAACGCCTTCCAACACCATGAGATACTTGCCAGGCTCATCGGAGGTGAAGAAACCAAATGTTGCTTTTCCAGTTCTATCGGCAACTATGCCGGGCTCCCAATGGATCGTGGTGCGCAAATCCCTTGCCAGCTTCACTGAACTATCCACATCGTATTCCGGTTTGTAAAATGTCCGTGTCGCGTATAATCCTTGGGGTTGTATGGTCAATAACCCTTTAGGAACATAATTGCTCATGGCTGAAGATCCAGTTTTTGAAGTCAAAATCAACAGTCCATTTCCGCCATTCATACCGTATATAGCAGTATAATTCGAGTTGCGTAACACTTCTACACTTTCAATGTCCATAACATTTATCATAGAAATTTCCTCAGCTTCAATAAACATACCGTCCAACACCACTTGCATAGGCACATTCCCGCGGGTGTTATAAGGCACCCCACTCATCCAGGTCACGCCCATTAGTCGCCCCATCAAACACATCTCCAAAGTAGCACAAGTAGAAAGATCATCAGCCGTGAGGACCTGGTCAGCATTGCCCGGGCCATTTAGGTTTGTCGAGTTCTCAGACACGGGCTTTCGGGCTGTTGCTCTCACCACGACTTCTTCAATAGTGATGCTTTTCTCCATCAGTCCCGTTTGTTCCAGTTGTGCAAAGAACTGTTTGGATTGGTTAATCTGATCCAAGAAACGGCTATTTACATCATTTATTTCCAGAGGAGCGTTGCGGTTAGCCGTTATACGTGGAGCTTGCTCGGAGTCAACGATGATGTCGATATTTTTTTTATCTTTTTCCGTACGTGCAGACACTAAAAACTTTACGCTGTCAGGGAACAATAAGTATCCAAAATCGAAATATCCCTCCTCATTAGACACCGTATCCAGAAAATCCATAAAGTTCTTTGTCGATATAAGCTGAACTTTAGCATTTGATTCAGCCGCCTTCCGACCTAGCTTTTTAGTGTAACCAGCAATTTTTATCCCTTTCTCCGCCTCAAATTTTGGTTTGATTTCCAGACCAATACTATCCCAATTTATGTTACGCCACCCTTGAGTCAACATCAGATAATCAAGGTCACCGTTATTCACTTTGTCCTCTTGGAAATAGTATCCAGGGTTTTCAATAAAACCTTGTAAATCCGCACTTAGCAACAAAGAGGTAAGGATATTAGGCGCATTTTGGTAATCATCCTGTATCTTGGTGAGATTCACAATACTTGCCGACAATGCGGCGATACGCAGGCTATCTTTACTATCACCAGCCAAGATGCTGACCTGAACACTATCCCTTGCCCCGTAACGCTGTTTGTCTAAAGATGCAGTCAGGGGAAGGCTGTTGTCCTCTGAATAGTTAAAAACGGCACGTTCCACGACCGGCATAAACTGACTGTTCAATATACTTATCGTAATAACCCCTGTGGGCAGTGTAGCCCTATTGACCGAAAATACCAATTCATTTTTGTTCGCCTTTTGTTTAGAGACAAAATATACCTGCCCCATATGATGCGCAATGAAGTATAAATCTTGATGGTCCACATAATTTTTTGAAACATTGACCTGACTAATTATACGTTCTTTATTTTTCGTGTTTAAAATAATCGCATAACCTTCTGAGACGACTTCGGGGAGAGCAACATCGGTTGTGCTACCATCTTCAAACACTGCCGTAGCAGATAAAGGAACGTCTTGACCGATAAAAGCAAAAGAAGCTCCCATACCTAAATCATTGGTTTCTATGACCGATAAAGTGTCCGTTCCGGATTTTATAAAAACCGTAGACTTCATAGCCAGCCCTTGAGAATTTATCGATTTTACTGCGATATTATTAAGCGTGCCTTCTAAAATCTTCCCTCCTTCCGCAAAAAGTTGCACACTGTTTTTAGAAGCTGGATCAGCAGGTTTGATAATTTTATTGATGGCAATCTTTTCCAGATTATCAAAGCGGAGTTTAATCAAAGGATTCTCGAGCTTTTTGTCCACATCAATTATTAATACCCCTTGCTCGTCGGTCGATGCGCGCTTTTTCCTTAGGGTCTCACCATTCTTAATCAATTCATAACGAACCGAGGTCTTACTTAAGGGAATGCCACTTAAGCTTTTCAGTGTAATTGTATATATATCGGCTTCATCGGTATGCGCGACAGAAGTAATGGTCTGTACGTTATCTATTCTACCATTACTTATTTGTATCGTTCGATCGTAAAAGTAGCGGTCATCATAATTCCGCATCCAATTTGTATATGCTCTAATCCGATAAGAACCTGCCGTAAGGGTGTCTATAAGCGATAAGTCCCCTATTCCTATTCCATTTATGAGCGGTATTTTTATGGAACTTACCACCCTTTCCGATGGATCAATTAATTCGACATAGCCAATGTTACTTAGCTTAGAGAATAGGTTTTGGATACCGATAGTCGTATATGCCTTAAACCAAATTGTCTCACCAGCGGTATAAGAGTATTTGTCGAGGTGTAAGTATATCTTTTCTTGCGGATTGACGCCATAGGTATAGTCTACTTTATCTAATACTGTCTGAATATCCTGCCCCACAATCCTTTGTGCACAAAGGAGTACAATGAGTAGATAAAAGGCTCTTTTCATGCTTGTTTCTAGTGAAATATGATATCACCACGGAAAGTTAAAAAATATTTAGATAAATAGATGGTGATGGCATCTAATTTTTTATGTTTTCTAAGCATACATCAATATATTTGCGCTATGAATATTTTAATAGTTGGTTCAGGCGGGCGCGAATCTGCCTTTGCCTACAAGATATCCCAAAGTCCAAAACTAACAAAGTTGTATATAGCACCTGGGAATGCTGGAACAGGGCAATATGGCATAAACGTGGACCTTAAAGTTACAGATTTCGAGGGTATTGCTGCTTTCGCATTAGCTCATGCTATCGAGCTTGTTGTCGTAGGGCCAGAAGAACCACTAGTCAAAGGTATTCATGATTACTTTTTAAATAGAGAAGATATTAAACATATTGCTATTGTTGGACCACAGCAGTTGGGCGCACAACTGGAAGGGTCGAAAGATTTTTCCAAAGCATTCATGTTGAGGCACAACATTCCTACTGCAGCGTATAAATCCTTTGATAAATCTAATTTGGAAGAGGGATTGGCTTATCTGGAAACACAAAATCTACCTATTGTATTAAAGGCTGACGGTCTTGCTGCAGGGAAAGGTGTATTAATATGTGAAACCCTTGATGATGCCAAGAAGGAGTTAAAGGCAATGATCGCAGATGCAAAGTTTGGAGCAGCGAGCAGTACGGTCGTTATCGAAGAGTTCCTTAAAGGAATTGAGCTATCTGTTTTTGTCCTTACGGATGGAGATTCTTACAAAACTCTTCCTTCGGCAAAAGACTATAAACGTATTGGTGAGGGAGATACCGGGCTTAACACCGGAGGTATGGGGTCCATTTCCCCAGTGCCTTTTGCAGACGAAGCTTTTCTGACGAAGGTAGAAGACCGTATCATTAAACCCACCGTTGAAGGGTTGAAGAAAGATAATATCCCTTATAAGGGCTTTATCTTCATCGGGTTGATGAACATGGGCGGCGAGCCATATGTTATCGAGTATAATGTGCGTATGGGTGATCCGGAGACAGAATCTGTAATGCCGCGCATCGAGTCAGATTTGGTGGATCTCTTGGAGGGAGTAGCAAAAGGAGATTTGGCAAGTCGTTCCTATACGGTGAGCCCAAAAACGGCCGTGACTGTAGTATTGGTGTCGGGCGGATATCCCGGAGAATATGAAAACGGTAAAGTCATCTCGAATATTGAGAACGTAAAGGAATCGATCGTATTCCATGCGGGAACAAAAGAGGTTAATGGCGAAATAGTGACTGCCGGGGGACGAGTGTTGGCCGTGACAACATTACAAGATGATCTTTTTACGGCATTACAACAAGCAACCGCAGACGCAGGTCGTATATTTTATCCAGGGAAATACTTTCGGACAGATATTGGGTTTGACCTGATTTAAAAATATCCTTTTAGCTGTCAAAGAATTAGGGTATTGATTCAAAAAATATTTTGGAAAATATGCCAAAGCTTTTATATTTGCAGCACCAAAATGAAAAGGCCCGTTCGTCTAGGGGTTAGGACGCAAGATTTTCATTCTTGAAACAGGGGTTCGATTCCCCTACGGGCTACTAAAAACGCATCAATCACACCCGATTGGTGCTTTTTTTATGCCATAGGTCGCGAAATAGGGCGAATTGATGTGGTTTGATTTGAACTGTTTTGCTTCGTTTTGGATAGTTTACTTCCCCCTTTTCTTGTTTGCACCTAAAAACGGATTCTATAAAAAGTCAAATCTATATTACAACCTGGCAGTCATCTTACTTGTGCCTCTGCTGTATATCACGTAACTTTACGTAATAGGCATATTTGCAAACACTTTAAGGTTTCAAATACACCAGATCTTACTTATAATTTTATGGAAAATCTACATCAAAAAAGTAAAGCATCTCAATCTTTTATAAATGCAGCGGTTGAATTTGAAAACATCGAGAGAATATTGCTTTATTTCAAGGTGAGCAATTATCTAATAAATGAAGACTTATTAAAATCAATAATAAAACTGAAATCATTTAATAACAATTTAGAAGTTCCATATGAATTAAATCCAGAACAAGAAGAAGATTTTCTAAAGATAAACTATTATGAAAAGACACTTTCGACAATGATGTATATTAAAACCATTGATAACTTTGAAGGCTATTTTAAAGATATTCTATCTGAAATAGTAATGAACGAACCCAAAGTATTAAAATCGAAAGAAACTGAACAACTTGAATTTATTTTATCTTTTGACGATTACCCAAGTTTAGTAAAAGCTATAGCCGACAAAAAGATAGAGGCTCTATTTTATCAAAGCATAGAAGGTATTCAAAAGTTTTTCAAGGAAAGAATTGGAATTGAAATATTTAAAGAAAAGGCAGGAGAAATAAACCTCTTAGTTAAACAAAGGAATTTGGCTGTTCATAACAGAAGTAAAATATCTAAAGAATTCGTTCGACAATTTCCTAATGAGAACTTTATAGAAGATATGTATTTGCATTTCAGTTTTGACTATGTAGAGAAACTCGTTCCAGCATTATATAAGATCGTCAATGAATTAGATTATGAACTCAGTAAAAAATACAAACTAAAACAAATAGAATATTAAAAAATGGCAGATGGCAAGCAGTTTGGCAAAAGAGCGGAGTTCCGTCTAAATTGAAGTTTTCGGCTTTGATTTTCGGATCCTTCGCCAAGCTGCGAACCATTAACGGTCAGCATAAGACGACCGGCGAAATTCCTAAAAAACCAAGGTTCTATTCTAAAATGAACACAAATGAAACAGTACCCGACCACCTTTAAGCTAAAGATGGTCAGGGTTTTAATCATTACCACAATCAATCGATTCCGTGTTTTAATCGGAAATTGTAAATCGTCAGCAAAAAGTGGACACGATATTTTAAAAACTTAAGGAGTGTTTTCATCAAAAACGTTAGATTTAATTATGGGAACATCAAAGAAGAAGAGCACGGAATCATTTGTAAAAGA